>ERZ838516.356-NODE-356-length-74079-cov-13.185670_pt1 | contig 74079 bp, 52 predicted proteins | sample MGYA00519910_ERZ838516 | MGnify/ENA primary metagenome ERZ838516 (study PRJEB31850, sample SAMEA3708837) | human gut metagenome | biome: human gut; feature: human-associated habitat; material: faeces | place: China | collected 2014 ... | reverse complement strand
GGGGGGGGGGGGGGGGGGGTAATTCACTAACACTCAATGTTTTATGAATAAAGTTCTACTATTGGCGGGAATGCTGGCAGCATTTACCGCGTGTCAGAAGGATGAGCTACCGCAGAGTGGTGCGGCAACCTCCCAAACGATCAGCGTGACCGTTCCGCAGGGCATCCAGACCCGTGCCACAGGCGACGGGGACGGCTCAATGGTCAACCGCTGTATTTTGGAAATCTATCGGGACGGTGCATTGTACGGCGAACGGAAAGTCTCGACCGTAACCAGCGGTAAGGCCACGTTCAGTGACCTGCGTCTGGTGGCCCAGCAGACCTACGACTTCGTGTTCTGGGCAGACTGTGCAGATAACGGAGTCGACAAGTATTACGATACGGAGTCCGGTCTTACACAGATCAGTGCCAAAGAATATAAAGGCAACGAGGAAAGGTTCGACGCATTCTTCCTCTGCCAGAAGGACTACAAGGTTGAAGCCTCTTTCAACGAGACAGGCTGGGTACTCAAACGCCCTTTCGGCCAACTGAACATCAAGACCGATGACCTCGGCGATATTCCCACCGAGTTGCAACCCGATGCCGTGTCCGTGGTCTTCAAGAATCTTCCGACGTCTTTCAACGCATTGGAAGGTGTGACAAACGAAGCAACGCAGGAAGAGGTTACCTACAAAGCCAATATCCTCGATGCGGCCAGCGGCAAGCTGACGGTGGATTACCTCTGGGCATCGGAAGAAGAGAGCGCCACGCTTTCGGACTTCACGATGACGTTCCTCAATAACGATACGGAAATCTGCACGAACGACGCTTTCACCAACATCCCCATCCGACGCAACTACCGCACCATGGTATCGGGCAACCTGCTGACCAAGAAAGGCACGATCAACGTGACAATCGATCCGAATTTCGATGAAAACAGTCCCATCGAGAAAGTCGTTGCAGAAGTAGAAAGCGTCAGTGAGGTAGCTCAGGCAATCGAAAACGGCGCTACGGATATTACCGTAATGACCGCTCCAACGACTGCGGCGACCGTCAAGATTCCGCACACCCTGACTGCCGAGCAGGCTGCCAGGGAGATCACCATTACGCTGCCTGAGACCGACCAGCAGGTGACCCTCGCCTACACCACCGAACAGAGCGGCCAGGCTCCCAAGGCCGTCAATATTACGATGCCCACTACGGATAAACTGATCATCGATCTTCCGGAATCGACTGTCACGCTGAACGGCACGAGCTATACCGCTGTAGAAGCCACGACGGCTGGCAACACCCTGATTGTCCCCGAGGGCGTTTCAATTGAAACGCTGACCGTGAAAGGAGGTAACGTGGAAATATTCGGTACGGTCGGCTCGATCGACTTCCAAAACGATGCCAGCATAATCAAAGTATATGCCGTTACCGATGCTGAGACTTTCAAAAAAGCCATCGGAATGGCGAATACGGGTAAATGCGAAAAGATCGTGCTGGCCGGCAATATTGCCCTCGACGCTTCCCGAATGAATCTTATCGGAACGCTGGATCTTAACGGCAAGGTGCTTACGCTCGATAATGCTAGCGCTGCAGCCGAGGTCCCCGCGAACGCATCGCTGACCATCACAGGCGGTACGATTAATGCGTCCCAGAAAGCCGGCGTTACGCAAGCCTTACTGCTTGTCAATAAGGGAGCAAGTCTCCTTGTGGAAAACGTGCAGATCGAAACGGACGCGGCAGCACTGTCTCCTGCAAACGGAGCAGAGGGCGCGAGCCTCATCGTGCGGAACTCGACTGTCGCAGCTGCGACATACGCCGTTACTACCAACGCTTCGACTCCCTTTACCTGCGACATTCTTCTTGAAAACTCCACCTTTACCGGAAGCGATCCCGTGCTGGTCAACGTTCCCTGCAAACTAACAATGAACAAATGTACCGCGACCGGTTCGATGCACGGTGTGGTTGTCCGTGGCGGTACGGCCCGTATCACCGATTGCGACATTACCCTCGAATACAACGATAACGATTATAAAGACATCGTGAGTTATTTCGACCAAAAGGAATGGGGTTCAGGCAATATGATTACCCTTGCCGCCATGACTATCGGCAACAAGAGCAGCAACGCTTACCAGTATCCGACCGATGTGGCTCTCGTCAACACGAAGCTGAATCTGGGCGGACAGTACGGCTCTCATTTCCCGGCACTGTACGCATACGCCAACCAGGGCGAAGGGCTGGGCGTGACGCTGGCCTATGACAGCCGGTGTCAGTTCGCCAAAAAACCCGAACTCGGAAGCAAGAACATCGTCGTAAACAATGCCTACAACCCGTGGGACGGCGTGTCAACCGAGGAAGTTACGCCGAACGCCGCCGGAGAATACGAAGTGGCATCCCCCGCGCAGCTGGCGTGGGTTGCCGCTACGGTCAACGGAGGAGAGAAATTCGAGGGCAAGACCGTGAAACTGACCTCTGACATCGATCTGGCCGGTCACGCATGGACGCCGATCGGCAACGGCAGCCGTTTGGTTTCCGTCGCTCTGGGCAACCAGTTCAAGGGTACGTTCGACGGTAACGGCAAGACGATCTCGAACCTGAATATCAACACGACGCAAGGTACGGACTATGCTGTCGGTCTGTTCGGTATCGTGAACGGCGGTATGGTCATGAACCTGAAATTACAGAAAGTAGCCGTCGACGTGCCGACCAGCGAAATGGCTGCCGCAGCAGTGGGCATGCTGACGGGCGAAGGTACGGTAAGCGGTGTGGAAGTGCTTTCGGGACACGTTGCGGCCAAGCGCGGCAACGGTGCCATCGTAGGCCGTATGGTAAAAGGCGGTACGATCAGCGGATGCAAGAACTATGCTACAGTGACCGGCACGGGTGCGAACGTAGGCGGCATCGTGGGTGCGGCCTACTATACAGCCGACGGCCAGACGATGACGATCGAAAATTGCTATAACTACGGGACGGTAACGAGTACTGCCGGAGTTGTCGGAGGTATCGCCGGACTCTCCGCCGCCAACGTATCGAATTGTACAAACGAGGCCGATATTAAAGGTAACGGAGCTGATGTGGCCGGCATCGTCGCCGAACAACAGAATGCCGGCAACGTAACGGATTGTACCAACCGCGGAGCCGTTGTCAATACCTCTTCGGCTTATGGTACGGGCGGTATCGTAGGTTGGGTGCGCTACAATGGTACTACGGCGAACTACCCCGTCAAGAACGTGATCAGCGTAACGGGCAATACGAACTACGGTGCGGTCAGCGGCGGCAACGATGCGGGCGGCATTGTGGGTACGGTATACAACCTCGGTAAGATCAATGACAACAAAAACTTCGCCAAGACGCTTTCTTCGGGCAACTTTACCGCTGGTATCGTCGGCAACGCACAATTTACCGAACCCGCTGTCGGTCTGGAAAACTTGTCGAATTCCGTCGAAGTAAAGAATAATGTTTCTACCACTCCGTTCGAATCGATTACCGGAAGTTGCAAGGATCTGTATGTGTATATCAACAACAAGGAATACGTGACGACCGAGAATAACCGGAACGCTGAATAAGACAACCGAAACATTCCGGTCGCAGGACCGGAAAAACAGACAATCCGCAGGAGCCTGACCGCTCCTGCGGGTACAAAGGAAAAAAGAAAACAAGTTCTTAAAAATCAATTGTAAACCGTTGAGTTACTGCCTCCCTTCCGGGAAACCCGAATGGAAGGTATTCATTAACACACAATACTTTATGAATAAAATCTTACTATTAGCGGGAATGCTTGCTGCATTTACCGCGTGTCAGAAGGATGAAGGGCTCGTTTCCGGCGGAGCGACCTCCCAGACCATTACCGTTACCATCCCGCAAGGGATGCAGACCCGTGCCACAGCGGCAGACTTCGGCAACGGGGCGAAAGTCGACCGTTGTCTGCTCCAGATCTACCGCCCGGGGACGACTCCGACAAAGTATGACGAACAACAATCCGCCACCGTGCAGAAAGGCACCGATGGTAAACTGACCGCAACATTCAACCTACGGTTGGTGGCCCAGCAGACTTACGACTTCGTATTTTGGGCCGACTGCTCGACCGGAGATCATTATAATACGGACGATTTGACCAATATCACGGTGAAAGGCAACTATGCGGGTAACAATGACGAATTCGACGCCTTTACCGGCGCATTACTCGACTACCAGGTAAAGGGAGCTTTTTCGGAAAACATTACCTTGCGTCGTCCTTTCGGTCAGTTGAACGTCAAAACGCTCGACATGACTGCGATTCCCGCCACCGATCTGAAGCCGACGAAGGTTAAAGTGGCTTTCACGGCCGTTCCGACTTCGTTCGACGCCAGAAAAGGCGAGGTCGGCGCAGCGACGGATGCGGTGGAATATACCGCCGACGTACTCAGCGCCGATGGCGATCTGACGGTCGACTATATCTGGGCGCCCGTTGAGGAGGCTACGCTGGCCGATTTTTCGATGACATTCCTCAACGGCACGATCGAAATTTCGACCAACAGCGACTTCAAGAATATTCCGATCCGCCGCAACTACCGCACCATGGTATCGGGTAATCTGCTGACCAAACAGGGTACGTTCAACGTGACGATCGATCCGGAGTTCTACAAGCCCGACATCATCAACGACTACCCCGAACTGCGTGCCGCACTGGCCAACGGCGGCAGCGTTACCCTGTCGGAAGACGTGACGATCGAGGCGCCGCTGGTTGTGGAAACCGGCAAAACGGTCGAGATCGACCTGAACGGGCATACGATTACGAACGAAACAGATGTGTGGGCCGGAAACGACTGGTCGCTGTTCTCCGTCCGTGGAGGATCGCTTACCGTCAAGAACGGCACGGTAAAGGGTAAGGATAACGATTGTTACGCGTGCGACGTGCAGTACGGAGGAACCCTGATTATCGAAGACGGTATTTTCGTTGGAAATATTTCGGCGGTTTATGTTCATGAAGGCAAGGCCGAAATCAAGGGCGGTACGTTCAGCATTGTCCAGACCGAGACGGATGGAGACCCCTACCGCTTCCTGCTCAATTGTTATGACCCCAACCGTCAGGCTGGCAAGGCTTCTATCGTGGTGACGGGCGGTACCTTCGAGAATTTCAATCCCGCCGACAATGCGGCCGAAGGAGCCGGTACGAACTTTGTGGCCGAGGGCTACAAGGCAGTCAAAACTGCAGAGACCCCTGCGCCGAACGGCACGTTCCAGGTTGTTAAAAATGCAAAAGTGGATAATGCGGATGAACTGATCGGAGCTTTGGCCGATCCCGAGATAGCCAATATCGAGGTTACTTCTGACATCGACCTTTCGACCAAAAGCTCCGAAGAACTTACTTTCAAAGAGCATAAGATCATCGACATCAAGGAAGGTGCGACTCTCCGGCTCGGCAGTGCGAATTTCCTGATGGCCGAAAACGGACTCACGCTGACCGGCAAAGGTACGATCGACAACAGTGCGGCTGCCTCTACGGCCGTAGCCGCCGCTTCCGATGTACACGAACATAAATCGTTGATTCATGTTACGGGAGGCGATCTGCTGATCGACGGCGTCACGCTGATCAACGACCCCGAACACCATTGGCACGGAAGTTCCTACAACAGTGCGGCGATCGCTTACTGGAACGATGCGAACATAACTATCCGGAATGCCCGGATCATCTCGGGCGAGTTCACTCTCTGCGGTATGGGGCGTAACGTTGCCAGCGGCGAGATCACTCTTACCGACAGCTACTTCGAGTCCACTTCCTCGAATAAGGATAATGGGCAGCACTGGGCATACGCGATGCGTCTGTACGGTTCGAAAGTGCGGATCGAGAATTGCGAGGTCAAGGGTATTCAGGGCGGTGTGTCCATCGAAAGCTGTCAGGATGCCGTAATCAGCGGCGGTAAGTACTATACGGAAAATACGCCGGGACAGAAAGATGCCTTTTATCCGGTGTATATAACCAACGGTGCGAAAGTTACGATTACGGGCGGAGAGTTTTCCGGACCCAACGACTGGTCCGGTTTGGCGATCGAAGGCACCAGTGCGGTCGTATCGGGCGACAATGATGTGGATCTGCCGACGGGGAGCGTGATTCTCCAGGGCGGTAAGTTCAGCGGCAAGGCTTATAATTCCGTGACCAATACCGTTTATGCTCCGGCTGCCGGATATCAATGGCAAGCAATAACAGACGGCAGCAATTTGAAATGGGCCGTTGTCCCTGCCACCCGATAGATGATCTCAAATATAAAACGAACGAAAGATGTCGGAACACCTTTCGATAAAAAATAAACAATCCGCAGGAGCCTGACCGCTCCTGCGGGTACAAAGGAAAAAAGAGAACAAGTTCCTAAAAATCAATTGTAAACCGTTGAGTTACTGCCTCCCTTCCGGGGAATCCGAAAATCTGTGTGGGAGGGATAATTCACTAATACTCAACATTTTATGAAGAAAATTCTACTATTAGCGGGAATGCTGGCAGCATTTACCGCATGCCAAAAGGATGAGGAGCTCGTATCCGACGGAGCAACCTCCCAAACCATTACCGTTACCATCCCGCAAGGGATGCAGACCCGTGCCACGGCGGCAGACTTCGGTGACGGCTCGCAAATCGACCGCTGTCTGCTTCAGATCTACCGGGGCGGCCAGCCCTACGGGGAACAGCAGACCGCAACGGTAACGGACAACACCGCGACGTTCAACTTACGGTTGGTGGCCCAGCAGACTTACGACTTCGTATTTTGGGCCGACTGTTCGGAGGCCGGCTACGAGACAGATGACCTGAGCGCAATCACACTGGGAACGGATGCAGCCTACACCGGCAACGACGACAAGTTCGACGCCTTCTTCCTCTGCAAGAAAAATTATGAAGTCAGCGAGTCCTTCACGGAGACGTTCACGCTCCGCCGTCCCTTCGGCCAGCTAAACGTGAAGACGCTCGACCTCGCAGCGATTCCCGACAACGCGACCGACCTGATACCCGCGAAGGTTAAGGTGAATTTCACGTCTCTTCCGACCACGTTCAATGCACTGACGGGCGAGGAAAGCGGCACGACTGCCGTGGAATACACGGCCGACGTGCTCAACGCCACCGGCGAGCTGACGGTGGACTACATCTGGGCGCCTGTCGAACAGGCTACGCTGGCCGACTTCAAGATGACGTTCCTCGATGCAGCAGGCAACGAGCTCTCGGCCAACAGCGACTTCAAGAGCATTCCCATCCGCCGCAACTACCGCACCATGGTATCGGGTAATCTGCTGACCAAGCAGGGTACGTTCAACGTGACGATCGATCCGGAGTTCTATCAACCCGACATCACTGTTGTCACTACGGCGGAGGAACTGCATACAGCGTTCGCCAACGGCGGTAGTGTCACGCTGTCGGAAGACGTGACGGTCGAAAAACCGCTGGTCGTGGAAACCGGCAAGACGGTCGAAATCGACCTGAACGGTAAGGACATTATCAACACAACCTCGCTTCCTGACGGAGAGTATGGCAACACCACCGTATTCGAAGTGAAAGGCGGCGCTACCCTGAATATCAAAGGCGACGGCGACATTAAGGCTATCGGAACCAAGCCCAACGAAGACGGCTACCGCATGGCCGTCTATGCTTACGGCGATGCAAAGGTGAACATCTACGGCGGTAATTTTGTCAACGACCAAGATTATAATGACCATAACGCACAGCTCGACCTTATCTACGCGGATCAGCAGGCCGTTATCAACATCTACGGCGGTACGTTCGAGTCGAAGAGTGCCAACAACCGCGGCTATTGGGTACTGAACCTGAAAGACGACTCGGGTGCCGCCATCAACGTATACGGAGGTACGTTCATCAATTACGATCCGTCGAGCTCGATGACGGAAAATCCGGTAAAAAATTTCGTTGCGGAGGGCTACACGGCGATCAAGACCTCTGACGACCCGGCTCCTAACGGAACTTACACGGTGGTAAAGGGTACGGAGGTAGCAACGCCTGCGGATCTGGAATCAGCCTTGAAAAGCGGCGATATCACCATCGTTTCGAGCAGTATGACTATCGATGACTCTCCCTACATCTCCTCGGTCGCTTCCGCCAGCTTGTCTCTGAAAGAGGGTGCGGTATTGACAGCACAGGAAGGTTCCGAATTGCAACAGTGCATCCAGGTGAGCAAATCGTGCAAAAAGATGGTTATTAGCGGAAAAGGCTCCATCGTCGGACCGAAAAACAGTACAGCCACAAACATTGCAGGCATCTACAGCGGTTGCCCCGATCTGGTTATCGACGGCGCCATTACCGTTGACGGCGGCAGCGGCAGCAAAGGGACCAATACAGCGATCCGTATTGCGGAGGGCACTACGACGATCAAGGACGGATATTTCACCGTCGGTACGGATGCTTCCGGAATTGCTAACTCGTGTATTTTGGTAGCAACGGCACGCCCCTCTCAAAATGCTCACCTGAAGATTTATGGCGGTGTATTCGAAACGAAGGGCAATCCCATCAACGGTTGGTATCCGGTCATCAACATTCAGGACGCCGATCGGGAAAACGGCCGTGCCACGGTTGAAATTTACGGAGGTATTTTCGTTAACTACAACCCCGCAACGGGCGACAATACGGGTGCAGCAGACGATACGTTCGTCGCTCCGGGCTACAAATCGGTACAGACTACTTACAACGGGCAAACGGCCTGGGAAGTGGTACCGGAAAACTAACGGCCTGCGTCCCGAAAACAATATCAGGAAGGTGTGTCGAAATACACACCTTCATTCTTCTTTTGGCAAAGAGCTTTCTTCGCTATTTCAACGGTAAAATATCAGCAAAACAATGCCTTTTCCGTAAACTCCCCGACTTTCAGGTATTTCCGATAGATTTCCTCATACAGCTTCGCATTGGCAGCATTGGGAGTATATTCCATAGCAAACCCGGAGCTCATGGCCTTCTGAGCATCTTCAACACGGTTATATACCCCGGCCGCGGTAGCCGCAAACATAGCAGCTCCCAGGGCACAGGCCTGATCAGTCTTACAGACTTTGATCGGCATATTCAAAACATCACTCAGCGTCTGCATAACAAACGGAGATTTCAAAGCAATTCCTCCGATTCCGATCACGCTATCGATCTGAACCCCCTCATTCCGGAAACGATCGACGATCGCCTTCGAACCGAAAGCGGTAGCCTCTACCAAAGCCCGGAAAATACGGGGAGCGGTACTTCCCAAAGTCAATCCGGTAATCGTTCCCTTCAACAACTGATTGGCATCCGGGGTGCGCCGTCCGTTCATCCAATCGGTAGCAATAACCGTACTTTCTTCCGCCGGTATCTTTTCAGCCTCGGCCGTCAAAGCAGGAATAATCCGGTTGCAAGCTTCTGCCACAAGCCGCTCTTTCATCTCCTCATCCAGCAAATCGCTCTTTCCGACTATCTCTTTCAACGGGAATTCCAACACCCGTTTAAACCAGGCATAAATATCCCCGAATCCCGATTGTCCGGCTTCCAAACCGACCATACCGGGAATAACCGACCCATCTACCTGCCCGCAAATACCTTTGATCAGTTTATGTCCGATCTCCTCATAAGTAGCCACCATGACATCACAAGTCGATGTACCGATCACCCGCACAAAAGTATGCGGAGTGACACCTGCCCCGACAGCTCCCATATGGCAATCGAAAGCACCTCCCGCAACCACGACTTCTGTAGTCAACCCCAGGCGTTCAGCCCATTCCGGAGATAGCTTACCTACCGGTTTATCGGCAGTCTCCGTCTTTTCAAACAAGCGCGAACGAAAACCGGCCAACAAAGGATCTAAAGTGGTCAGAAACTCCTCACTGGGTAATCCCCCCCATTGTTCGTGCCACATCGCTTTATGGCCACAGGCACAACGGCTGCGGACGATATCGTCACTCTTGGTCACTCCGGTGATCAAAGCCGGTAACCATTCACAATATTCTACGATCGAATATGCTTTCGCCCTGACATGCTCATCTTCGCGAAGTACATGTAAAGCTTTTGCCCAAAACCATTCCGACGAATAGATTCCTCCTTCATAAGCCGAATAATCGATATTCCATTCTCCGCAAAGTTTATTGATCTCGGCAGCTTCCCGGATTGCCGTATGATCTTTCCAAAGTACAAACATCGCGTTCGGATTCTCAGCGAATTCCGGCAAGAGCGCCAGAGGAGTCCCCGTGGCATCGGTAAAAGCAGGGGTACTCCCGGTTGTATCGAAAGCGATCCCCACCACTTTTTCAGCCGTACCGGCAGGACAAGCCGCCAAAGCCTCTTTCACCGAAGCTTCCAAGACATCGATATAATCCTGCGGATGCTGACGATATTGATTGATCGCCGGATTACAGTATTTCCCCTCTTTCCAGCGGGGATAATATTTCACAGCAGTGGCCAGTGTCTCCCCTGTCAGCGCATTCACAACGATCGCCCGGGCCGAATCACTACCATAATCTAAACCTATAACGTATTTTTCCATATCTTCTCTAATTGAAAACTGAAAATTGACAGAGATAATTGTCAATTATCAATTAACAGAGTGCTTTATTCAGCATATAATAAACTTCGTTCATACGGAGTTCTTTCTTGAATTCCGGAATGGTGGTGTTTTTGTCGATCACAACCATTTCTATCCCTGCTATCTCGGCATAATCTTCCCAATATTCGGTAGTCAGGTCATACGAAAAACTGGTATGATGCGTACCTCCTGCCAAAATCCAGGCACCTGCACCAACTTCCAGATTCGGTTGCGGAATCCACAAAGCCGAAGCAACGGGAAGTTTAGGTAATTTTTTACTCTTGATACAATCCACCACATTGACAATGAGACGAAAACGGTTACCCAAATCCACGACAGTAGCAGCAACTCCTTCTCCTTGTTTGCTGGTGAAAACCAAACGGGCGGTTTCGCTGTCGATACCGATACTCAGCCGGTGTACTTCGAGCCGTGGTTTCTGCTCTGCAATCAACGGGCATACTTCCAGCATATGAGCCTGTAAAATGGCACTCTTTTCCCCATCGAAATGCAAGGTATAATCTTCGAGGAAAGAACATCCTTTAGGTAATCCCTGACTCATAAACCAGGTAGTCCGGTAAAGAGCCGCCGTTTTCCAGTCACCTTCCGCCCCGAAACCATATCCTTCAGCCATCAAACGCTGTGATGCCAAACCCGGAATCTGATCGAACAATCCCAGATCGTTGAAATTGGTTGTAAATCCTTTTGCTCCGGTATCTTTCAACAAACGGCGCAAGGCAATTTCGGCTTTTGCAGAGTTCCAGACTTTGGTATAAGCTTCCGTACCGATCTGTTCCAGAGCAGCATCATGCTCGTATTCTTTAAAATAAGTAGCCACTAAAGCCTGTACATCCTTATCCTCGACAGCCTGATAATAAACCATCAGATCATTCACCGGGCAATAGTCGACATGATACCCCAATACCTGTTCTGCAGTCACTTTATCCCCGTCGGTCACAGCCACATTATTCATCTGGTCACCGAAACGAAGGATCAGCATATCCTGAGTATCGGCCCAGGCAGCAGCAACACGCATCCAAACTGCAATTTTTTTCTGAGCGGCCTCATCCTGCCAGTGCCCCACCACCACCTTGCGGGGTTTACGCATACGGGTCACGATGTGACCGAACTCCCGGTCACCGTGAGCACTCTGATTCAGGTTCATAAAATCCATATCTATGGTATCCCAGGGGATTTCTTTATTAAACTGAGTATGGAAATGCAACAACGGTTTCTTCAGTTCCTGCAATCCATGAATCCACATCTTAGCCGGAGAAAAAGTATGCATCCAGGTAATTACCCCGATACATTTAGCATCATGATTAGCAGCCTTGAATGCTTCCGTGATTTCTTTCGCCGAATTCACCGTACCTTTATATACTACTTTCACCGGCAAATTTCCGGATTCATTCAATCCTTTTACCATCTCATTGGAGTGAGCATCTACAGCCACAACAGCATCTCCTCCGTACAGCAGCTGAGCTCCTGTTACAAACCATACTTCAAAATTTTCGAAAGCCATAATTATTTTAAATTGATAATCGACAATTGATAATGCTATCCATTTTCAACAGTCAATCTGAATTATTACTTATTTTACCTATTATATTCCGGCAATGCACCCGACAGTAAAGGTCAACTGTGCATTGTCAATTCAATTTATTGTCCGTAATAAGCATTCGGACCGTGTTTACGGAAGAAATGCTTCTGAATCAGATAAGGATTCATAGATAAACGGGGGTTAACCGTAAGCGCCACAAAAGCCATCTTAGCCACTTGTTCCATCACCACAGCATGGTGTACCGCTTCGTGAGCATCTTTTCCCCAGGAAAAAGGACCATGGTTTTTGACCAGTACTCCGGGGATATATTCCGGGTTCAACTTCCGGAAACGTTCCACAATCACATTCCCGGTTTCCTCCTCGTAGGCTCCTTCGACTTCCGCCTGAGACATATCCCGGGTACAAGGAATCGGCCCACTGAAATAATCCGCATGTGTGGTGCCGATATTCGGTAGATCGATACCGGCCTGAGCCCATGACGTAGCATACGTAGAATGGGTATGCACCACTCCTCCGATCGCCGGAAAAGCCTTGTACAACACCAGATGGGTCGGAGTATCCGAAGAAGGTTTCAAACTCCCCTCTACGATATGCCCGTCTAAATCCACTACTACCATATCTTCCGGTTTCATCTGTTCATAAGCTACACCGGAAGGTTTGATCACCACCAGGCCCGATGTCCGGTCGATAGCACTGACATTCCCCCAGGTAAAAATAACCAGGCCATGCTTCACCAATTCCAGATTCGCCTCACAAACCTCTTTTTTCAATGCTTCTAACATAACTACTATTTTAATTTATTACCAGAAATACCAATAGAACACAACGGTAATCAGTATAATGATAGCGGAATGGATGACATCCCATTTGTTCCAGCTAGCACGGGTAACCGCCTTTTGTTCGTCTGTCGTCGAACCGAATGTCAGGCCGACGATCTGTTCTGCAGGTGCCGGTTTTGTGAAACGGCTAACAACCACAATCACCAGCATACAGAACAATAACATACCTCCACAGAAGAACAACCAGTTCGTATCGTAAAACAGATATTTAAACCAGGAATCGCTGAAAGTCGCTCCCGAGGTATAATACACTTTAGCCCCCAAACGGGTGATACCGATAATAAATCCGGCGATCAAGCCCCACATACCACCCTTCGGAGTTGCTTTTTTCGAGCAAATACCCAATAAGAAAGCCGCTGCAATACCCGGTGCCAGTACAGATTGTACATCCTGCAAATAGTTATACAACACCGATCCTACACTTTTCATTACCGGAATCCAAAGAATACCTAACACGACTACCACTACCGTAGCGACACGTCCGACATAAAGCAAAGTCTTTTCGGAAGCCTTCGGTCTGTATTTTTTATAGAAATCGATTGTAAATAACATAGCGGAAGAGTTGAACAAAGAAGCCAGCGAACTCATCAAGGCTGCCAAAATACCGCATACGACCAACCCCTTAAAACCGGCAGGCAATAATTTAGCTACCAAAGTCGGGAATGCAGCATCGGCGGAACTCATCGTAAATGTTTCCCCATTCACGGTAATACCGTGTTTTTGCATAGCAAAAGCAACCATTCCCGGAATCAGGAATAAGAAGACAGGCGTCAGTTTCAGATAAGCACCGAATATAGCCCCCCGCCGAGCCTGAGTTTCATCTTTACCCGACAATACACGCTGTACGATAAACTGGTCGGTACACCAATACCAGAAACCGATAACAGAAGACCCGATGAACACCCCTAGCCAAGGGAAATTGGCATCCCGGTTACTCCGGATCAGATTGATCATCGAATCACCATATTCATTTACCGGAGTCACCCGACAAGCTTCCAACACCTGATCCCAGCCACCGACAGCTTTCAAACTCAACACCAGAATCACCAAAGAACCGATCAGCAAAATCGGAGTTTGAAGCACAGAAGTATAAAGCACCGATTTCATACCACCGATCACCGTATACAAAGCAGTCAACAGCACCAATCCGATCGCAGCGATCCAGAAGAAATCGATTCCCCATAGTTCCTGAATACCGAACACTTCTTTGAAAACCAAACCTCCGGCATATACCGTCACGGCTACTTTAGTCAAGACATAACTAACCAAAGAGATTACCGATAAAATCGTCCGGGATTCTTTATTATAACGTCTTTCAAGGAATTCGGGCATCGTAAGCACCATACTTCTGGAATAAAAAGGCACGAACACCCAACCGAGAATCAGGATCATCCAGCCCTGAATTTCCCAATGTGCCATAGCCATTCCACTCGAAGCACCGGCACCGGCTAAACCGATCAAGTGCTCAGAACCGATATTCGAGGCAAAAATCGAGGCCCCGATAGCCAACCAGGTTGCATCACGTCCGGCCAGAAAAAAGTCGCCGGAACTTTTCTGTTTTTGTTTGAAAACCCAGACAACGATTCCAATCATGGCAATCGCAAAAAGGGCAATTACGATATAATCTAATGTTCCCACAATAATGATATTTAAAAATGAATATTTAGCGATACACTTTATTTCTCTACAGAAAATTTATAGATACAACGACTGGAATAAGTCTGCCCCGGTTCCAGGTAAACAGACGGCCATCGGGGTTTGTTCGGAGAATCGGGAAAATGTTGTGTTTCCAGGCAAACAGAAGCCCGTTGGTTATAAACGACCCCTTTTTTCCCTTTCACAGTTCCATCCAGGAAGTTGCCGGTATACACCTGAATACCGGGCTCATCCGTATATACTTCGAGTACTATACCGGACTCAGGCGAAGACAAACGGGCAGCGACAGTAGAAAGATCTCCTTTAGTGTTCAATACAAAATTATGGTCGTAACCGTTTCCATTTTTCAACTGAACAAAATCATAACGGTCTATCTCCCGTCCGATTTCTTTCGGTTGAGTGAAGTCCATAGGCGTTCCGGCCACCGGAACGATCTCACCCGTTGTCATAAAGGTACTGTCGACCGGAGTATACCCATCCGCATTCACATACAACAAATGATCCGTAGCGGCAACAGCCGGATTACCCGACAAATTGAAATAAGAGTGATTCGTCATATTGATCACCGTTTTCTTATCTGTCACAGCCTCGTACTGAATATCGATAGCATTATCATCTGTAAGATGAAAGCGCACTTTCGCCCGTACATTTCCAGGGAAATTCTGATCGCCATCCGGAGAAAAACGGGTCAGTTCGAGAGTCGTACCATCGATCTGATTGGCTTCATACATCTGATATTGCCAACCTTCCGGCCCACCGTGTAAACAATGTCCATAGTTATTCTGCGGCAATTGAATAGTTTCGCCATCGATTTCGATTCTCCCCTGTGCAATCCGGTTAGCATACCGACCGATAGAGGCTCCAAAATCGCTGGGTATATTCCGATAATCTGCCAAACTATCGAAACCCAATACCACATCTTTCCTATTGCCATGTTTATCCGGAACCAAAACAGACACAATACGGCCACCGAAATTAGTGATACAAACTTCCATTCCGGCCGAATTCTTCAAAGTATAGAGACCGGCCTGTTTCCCATCGATCTCTGCCTGAAACTTCTTCGGATTCAGTCCGGAAAGAGTTGTCTCTTCCTTTGCTTTTGGGGAACAAGAACTCATGATTCCTGCAACAACCACCAAACCCAATACAAACGTTTTCATAATCTTTGCTATAATTTATGATTTAGATTTCATTTTAGTATGTTCAAATTTTCAGGACTATTCACTTTTGAAACGCCCATATAAGTGTTTAAAAAACACTTCAAATATAGTGTATACAAAACACTTTAAAAACATTTTTTACAACTTTCTTTGAAATATTTTCAATAAATCACTGTATATCTACTGATTACCAAAAGTAATTTAGACTATTTTTAAATAAAAACCCGGATATCACCGACGCCATCGTCGTACTCCTTATTATTAAAAGTACGATAAATTCAGATCCCGATGAACATTTGTAAAATCTGCTTTTTTTACATAAATTGCGCTCCTTTATGATAAAGCAAGAAGCCTGACGCAAACGATAACTTTTTTCGAAAGCAACAGGCAACAGATTAAGACACACCATTAATAAATTTATAACAATAAAGAAATCATGGATACTCGTATCGTAAAAAATCTATTCAAAGAAAAATTCGGAACCGAAGGAATGTTGTATTTCTCGCCCGGTCGTATCAACCTCATCGGCGAACATACAGATTACAATGGAGGATGTGTTCTTCCAGGTGCCATCGATAAAGGCATCTTAGCAGAAATCAAACCCAACGGGACAGACAAAGTCCGGGCCTATTCGGCAGACCTGCAAGCTTATGCCGAATTCGGCCTGAACGAAGAAGATAAACCCGAAGCTTCCTGGGCACATTATATCTTCGGAGTATGCCGCGAAATGCTGAAACGGGGGGCACAAATCAAAGGTTTCGATACCGTTTTTTCAGGTGATGTACCTCTTGGAGCCGGTCTTTCATCATCGGCAGCCCTCGAGAGTACTTTTGCTTTTGCTCTGAATGAGATTTACAAGGCCGGATTCGATAAAAAAGAATTGGTACTGACCGGACAGAAAACAGAACACCATTATTGCGGGGTAAATTGTGGTATCATGGATCAATTTGCATCGGTTTTCGGTAAAGCAGGCAACCTGATCCGTCTGGATTGCAGTACGATGGAATATGAATATATCCCTTTCGATCCACAAGGTTATAAATTAGTATTGATCGATTCTGTCACCAAACACGAACTGGTCGATTCACCCTATAACAAACGCCGTCAATCCTGCGAAAGGGCAGCAGCAGCTATCGCCGGTAATCATCCGGAAGTAAAACTGCTCGGAGATGCAACCCTGGAAATGCTGGAAGAAGTTAAAGATAAAATCAGTGAAGAAGATTACATGCGGGCAACCTATGCCATCCAGGAAAACAGCCGGCTTGCCGATACTTGCGAAGCTTTAAAACGAGGTGATTACGAAACCGTAGGGAAAAACATATACGCTACCCATCATGGCATGAGCAAACTTTATGAAGTCAGTACCGAAGAATTGGATTTCCTGAACGATGTCGCCAAAGAATGTGGGGTAACCGGTTCACGGATCATGGGAGGTGGTTTCGGCGGATGTACGATTAACCTGGTAAAAGACGCTTATTATGACCGATTCATCGAAACAGCGATCAGTCGTTTTAAAACAAAATTCGGTAAAGAACCGAAAGTATATCCGGTAACCATCAGTGACGGAGCACGCAAATTGAATTAAAACAAAATCATCCTAGCTAAAAAATTCATGGAGAGGGACTCGCCGGAAGGTTTTTCCTCTTCATGAAGAGGAAAAATAATAACAATGACAACCTATCCGAACCGGGCAGCCCAATCGGTAACAATCTAGCGTAACACAGGAGACAGGGGGATAAACCAACACCCCGTCCCCCGTGAGTTATTTTATTTTTTCAGGAAAGCCTGGTATTCTTCCCACAAGCTATCTGTCGTCACTTGCTCGCCGAAAATATGTTTCATGGCTTTATCGAAGCTCCAGGGAACGATCTCTAAAACCGATTTATTGAATTTTCTCAGGAAATCCGGATCTTTGCCGGTCAACCACTCCAGGAAAAAACCGGTCGTCCGGTACCCATCCATCCAGTGTCCGCCCGGTTTACGGCTATCCACCGGGAAAAAGCCATTATGATAACGGACTGCATCGGCCATTCCTTCGATAAATACCCAGAATTCGGTTCCGGGTTTATAACCGCCGATCCCCTGAGGTTCCAATTGGTAAGCATGAGTCAGCTCGTGATAAAGCACTCCCCGGGTTTCATAGAGCACCTTATCGTCTCCCTGGCTATCCTCCGATTTTTCCACCCACCGGGAACTATAGAAAATATTGACCACCGGCGGTTGTCCCCCTTTGGCCGAAATACCGTCGGTATCCTCCAGGTTGTATTCGATCTTCTCTACTCCCGGCATAGAATCCGTCGCCGACCAATAAAGCGTCTGAGCTACCCATAAAGCATGTTGCTGGATGAAAGCTTCCGGTTCGGGTACGATCCGTCTATAAATCTGAGCCCCCTTCGTTCCGGCCGCCTTATCTTTAAAATCAATGACAGGATAAGAGAAATTCTTCCAATTCGGAGCCTCCCACTTTTGAGCCCATACTCCTTGCGAACAGAATAAAACGAACAGAACAAACAAAACTTTGAAGTCCTTCATATCATACAAAACTTTGAAATCTAAAAAAATCATGAAGGCGATCACTTCGACAAAGTAAAACAGTCGATATCCGGAGCCCAATTATAACTGTTCCCCATCCGGACCGTATTGTATCCGGGTTTCAGAGTCACCGGAACAGTCACAGTCCGCAGCCCGTTATCGTCCCCCAGTTGTTTCAACACCTGTTTTTCCCCATTGACCGTCAGTTCCAGCTGCCGCCCGGCACCCTGTGTATATTGAACGGTCATCCGGTATTGTCCTCCTTTTTCGCTATATACCTCTTTCCATTCTGCATAATTTTCCGGTTGTCCCCCCAAATACCCGACGATCATTTTCCCGGAAGTACCTTCTTGCGGAGTATATCTGACTGCATTCGGATTTTTACCCAAATCATCGAATAAAGGCAGGTAAGCCCATTCGGCTTCGTACACTGTCGGTTCGATCCGTTTTTTCCCTTCGATCCGTAAAATCATCGCCCCATGGGCCGGAACTTCCTGTTTCAACGCCCCGTCCACTTTACCCAAATCGCGGTGTTTCACCAAATCCCTCACCTTTACTGTACCCTCGAACTCGAGATCTGTCAAAGGTACGGTGAAAGAACAAGGCTGCTCAGAAGGATTGTAAAGCGCTACAGCACGCACCTTCCCCCGTTTTTGTTCGATATCTTTTACCAACACATAACCTTCATTTTCGTGCTGAACGACATAAGCTTGCAAACCCAGCGGATCCTGATTCAGGGCTAAAAGTTCCTTATTTTTCAATAGCTCTAAAGTGGCATCCGACATTTTCTCCAGATTACATCCGATCAGCAAAGGCGAACTCATGATACACCATAAACCGAAATGAGCCTCTTCTTCGGTTTGGGTCAATCCTTCTCCCCCTACCGGGCTGGCTTCCCGGAATCCGACCACCATCATGTCCATATCGTTATAATGTCCGTCTCCTGCATAAGCCGACAGATAAAGATTTTTCCCGACGACATATTTTATCGATTCCCATCTGGCCTGGATATCACCGCTAATCCGCCAGGAACCGGCCACTTCTTTCGCCCAGGTACCCGGATAAGCCCAACGGCAAATGTTAAGGGCGACCTGCCGGTTTACGATATCGATATGCTGACGGATATCGGTATACCGGTCTCTTTCGTTCAACCCCAGATAACTGCCCCCGCAATAATCGATTTTAATAAAATCAAAACCCCAGTCCCCGAAATACAGCTGGGCATCCTGTGCTTCGTGCCCGTAAATTCCGGCCCCGATCCCCGCTTTATCCTGATCCGACATAGAACCACAGGTATTATTCCCGGCATCTGTATAAATACCGGCCTTCAACCCCAGATTGTGGATATGATCCACGACGACTTTCATACCGTTCGGAAACCGCTGTGCATGTTCATGCATCTTTCCGGTTTCATCCCGATAACCGAAAAATCCGTCATCGATATTTATAAACCGGTATCCTGCATCTTTTAAGCCCTTCTCCACCATCAAATCGGCCTGATGCTTGATAATATCTTCGCTGATATTTACGCGGTAGGCATTCCACGAACTCCATCCCATTAAAGGAGGTTTACAAGCCGGCTCCTGAGCCGTCGTTCTTCCGCCAAGCAGCGATAGCGCCGCTAAAGCCATCAAAAATTGTTTTTTCATGTGTAGTTATTTATGTGTTACTGTCTCTACAAACAAAGCCCTTAAAATTTATAAAAGCCGGCTTGACTTCATAATTCGAAATATCCTTGATAGCCCAACAACCAATAAACAAAATCGGGCGGAAATGACTCTAAAACATCCAGTCCGCTATATCGGCAAAGCCGGATACGAATTTTTACTATCGCTTTTCATGTCATTGGTCCTGAAAAGCATTGAAAAAGCTACGGTTTCAGTTCGTTGACATACTTCGAATAATTCAGCTCAAAGTTAGAATAATTATATTTATTTAGCAATACCGTATGGGATTCCGGGACGGAATCCCATACCACTATAAATATGAATGTCTACTTACTTCACTTTCTCCAACATCTCCTCATACGACTGGCAGTAATACTCCATGACAGGCATTCTTTTTCCCCCTACCGTCATGGTCCGGCCGGAAGTGTCTTCTTTGCCTTTCAATGCTTTGACACGCTCTTCCAGCAGAGCGGCGAACTTCTTGCGTTCTCCGGCATTTTTCCATCCTTCCGCGCCCTGTCCGTAAAACAACGCGTTACAGGCATAAAACATCTGATCTTCCACCATGCGGCTAAAACGATTATACTCGGTCATCGCTTCCAACAGGGCTGCCCACTCCGCCGTGCCGATAGTTCCATCCACCAAAGCGGCAGCACGAATACCCTCCGCTTCCGGCACCCGGTATTCTTTCATGAGGGCATAATAGGCTTCCAGTCCGGCAACATCATACCCAACGATTTTCTTCGCCTCCCGCCTGAGGTATTTCCTTGCACCGGCTTCCCACACCCTCTCCAGATGCAGACCGGCCTTTTCACCGTAACGCTTCACCAATTCTGCCTTGCGGGCATATACCGACCGGAAGACAGCATAATCCGGAGTAACATAACCACAGAATATCCGATATACATTTGTATCCGTAAACACAGCGTCCGTCTTGTCTTTCAGGAAATCATCAGCTACGGAACGAATAGTCCCCGACATGGCGGCATCGTCGAGTAAAGCCAGGTATTCTCCGATAAATTCCGATGAACGTTCACCAGCGGCATAGCGTTTGTGCATACCCGCTAATCCGCCTCCCTTCACACCATTCTCCGCAAAGTCTATCAATTCGTCTACACTCAGATAGCCGGCATGACGGCATAGTAACTCGCCCTTCACATTCAACACCAACAGGGTGGGATAAGCATTGACATCATATCTCTTCCGCAATTCCACGCCCTCGCCTTTCTCCATGTCTATTTTTACCGACACGAAACGGGGATTGAAATACTCACCCGCTTTCTCCTGGACAAATTCTTTAGACGCCATCAATTTGCAAGGACCGCACCAACTGGTGTAACAATCCATAAACACCAATTTGTTTTCGGACTTGGCAGCCTCCAAAGCTTCGGCAAAGCCGCCCTCGCGGAAGTTGATCTGTGCCGAAAGAGATAAAGCCATTGCAGCCATAAATACAGCTAATACTATCTTTTTCATTCTATTGCAAATTTAATCGTTTAATACGCCGGACCGACATACCCGACTATCAGTCCGGCACTGTATCAGGAATAAAACCATTATCTCATCAATACGGGAAATCAGGTCCCATTCCATATAATTCCGCATACTTAGTAAAGGCATAATAATTCGGGCTCGCATAGTCCTGTAAAGGACAGGCATAGCATACCTTCTTCAGGATTCCGGTTCCGGTTACCGTATGCACCGGTTTGCCCGAAGGTTGTCCACCGGCAATCTTATACATCGACAACGTATATTCATCGCCATTTTGTATACCGATAACGATATAATCAAAAGATGAACCGTAAAACAAATCGGCCATATAAGTAATCGTTCCCGCCGGTAACCCTTCCACCGGTATGGCAGAAGTTTCGGTACCTTCCGTAAGGCTATAACGATACAAACGGTTGTCGTCTACTCCATAAATAGAGGTAGAAGTCAGTGCATTTCCGGCAATTACATCTGCCTTGGCTAAATGAAGGGAAGCATCTAACCGGATGACCTGATCGATACCTCCTCCCGGTTGTAACACAACCACATAACGTCCTTCCCCGGCAACGTCGAACAAATACCAGATCGTATTTTTACCGGCCCGGTGATTCCAGCCCGATGCCACAGGAGCCGCCTGTTCCCAATCCACTTTAACTCCCTCATAACCATCCTTGTACTTAATTTCTTCCATATCCGAACCGGAGGTATACATCAACCGCCGGGTTTCTCCGCTCCAAAAAGAAAGATTCTGCCCGTCGTAAGCCTGAATGAATGAACTGGTCCCTTTTCCGGCAGGATAACCTAATTTTCCGGTGCTGTATTCACTAGCGAACCTTCCACCGCCAAGATCATCCAGTCTTACTCCCTTATTCGAGAACAGCATATTCCCTCTCATTGCAGAAACCATAGCATAAGGCACTTCTTCCCCGTCCATCTCAGAAAAAAGCAACGAAGACCGGTCGAAAAGTGTCGACATATCTATCGTAGAATAAATCGAAAACTCATTCTGTCCGCTAGTGACAAAAACACCCGTAGCATAGGTCGATTTTGCCGTTGCGGGATCGATATAAATTTTGTTATATACCGGGCACATATTGCAAGGTTTCCCGCTTTGTGCTTCTCCCTGTACTGAAGCAATCACGTCCGGTATGACCGTCTTTTGACGGTCATTGTAAAAATCCATATCCGTGTTTCCGTCCGTCGTTTCTTTTAAAATATAAAATCCTTCCGAAAAGGCCGAAGTCACTTTCAAAGAAAATTCTGTCAGGTTGAAATAACCGGTTTCTTTATTCGTCACTTCGCAAACAACCGTATAAGTTCCGATTTTCAACTCCACAGGATAGGAAAGCTTTTTTTCCGCACCGATTTGCACGGTACGATAACCGTCTTCCGTACGGTCGCTGAACTCCCCGCCGTATATATACCACCGGTATTCCAGTTCCGTATCGGAATACCCTGTCACTTTCGGTGTCAATTCCAATACTGTCGAATAAGCGACGGCTGACGTATCGGCAAACTCCTCTATGGTTATTTCATTCACCATACTTTCCGGGGTTGCCATCGTACTGTCGTCTTCATAACAACCGGTAATCCCAAGTATGCAAGCCCAAAACAGGCCAATATATATTTTTTTCATCTTCTTACTGTTTAAATCATTCATATTACCTTCCCCATTCTTTCGGTGTAAAATCGACCGGCTTCCCGGTATCACTTTCCTTCCAGACGTCGAGCTTATTCTGCAGGCGTTCTACATTCTCCTGCTCCAACTGTTCGGCAAACCACCCGGCCAGCCACTTAATGTAGTTGGGATCTTTCGGTGATAAAGTTCCGAATCCGTATATATCTGCGAAAAGACTGTTGATATATTCGTCATCCCAACTTTTTTCCGTCCATTTCATCATCAATTCATGCTTTTTCTCCCCATATTCTCCGAAATAATAATCCAAAGACGCCAAATCCCAGGCATTCGGTTTAGACAGACGGTCGGAAACCGTCAGCGTATAAGTAGAAAATTCCGGATAGCCTGTTTTGAAATTTGCATTTTCTCTAAAAGTGATTCGCAAAACGACATTCCCTTCTGCCAAAGAAGGATCACGTTTCAGGATCACCGGAATATGAGCGGTTGCCGAATGGGCAGGAACAACATAGAACTCCGCCAGTACCGAATCGTCAAATGCTATATAATGCGTACCTGCAACGGCATTCTTCGTTCCTTCCACCATCACTTGCTGCAAGGCCAGCGGACGGTCTTCCGCTGAAAGTTTTCCCATAATATCCACATCTAACCATACCGTATCGCTCAATTGTCCTTCCGGTGTTTTCAGTTTGAAAGAATGGCTCCCGTTTCGCATCATCTCAGTGACCTCTTCCGTACTGAGCTGGCTACCATAATTAAAATTCAACAAACAATCCGGATCTTCAAACACCGGTAAATCTTTTTCACAGGCAGTAATACACAACAACAACATGCTGCATAACCATATATTCAATCGTTTCATCGCTATTCGTTTAAAAAAATTAAGGATTAAATTCCGTATTTACACAATTCCACAAGATATAATCATCCTCCGTCATTTCCTGAGTCTCCAACCACAGTATATCCTTGACCTGATTTCGCTTGTAGGTATAAAACAACTGTCCTTCGGCAAAAAACTCCCGCCGGTATTCAGCCATCAGCTCACCGGAACGATCGTTTAAACCGTCAAATACATCTTTATCCAAAGCGACACCGCATTCCAACATATAATCTTTATACAAAGCATTGGCCTCACTGAGCGAAGGTGTTGTCTCCACCGCAATCAAATACATCTCGGACATCCGGAGCATGGGTATAATCTGATAATACAACGCTTTATTCTCCACATCATCGGCAAAATAATATTTCAGAATAGTTACATTCTTCTTCGAAGTTGAAGATTTGGCATTTTTGTTCCACATGAATGCATAACGGTTGTCCGAATCCGTCGGAACTCCCTCAAAAAGCCGGGTCAGACGTTCGGGCGTAATATAGAGATAGTTTACTCCGGTTTGTACATCAGCCCCGCCGATCAGAATCGAAGCAACATCTTTCACATTATATTTACTCAGATAAAAAAGACACTCGTTCGGGCAGGCCTTATAACCGTTGGTTTCACGATCACTGCTACCGCTCAGTGTCATCACCGGATTTCCATCCCGGTCTTTGGCATCGATGACCGCCTTCGCTGCATCGTAAGCCATTGCCAGATATTTCGGATCGGCTTTCCCCAGATAAAGATACATCCGGGACTGCAAAGCCTTTACAGCCCAATAGTTCAGACGGGACTGCCGGTAACACATATAGGTATCTTCAATCTCCACCGACGAAGGTGCATTCAATTCTTCAAAAGTATATCCGAAAATCGGATCATTGTCTTTGAGCAGCTTTTCAGCTTTATCAAGGTCGGCGATCAATTTTTCGCTATATCCGGTGAAATCATAGCGGGTGGCTCTCTCGTCGAAGGCCGTCACTTCGGAATAAGGCAAGCTTACTTTTGTTCCTTGTCCCCCGGGGACTTCACCGAACAAACGTAAAACATCCAACTGACAATAGGCACGGATAGCATAGGCTTCACCGAGGATTACCGAACGGGTTGCTTCGTCGGGGAAAGCGGCTGCATTATCTTCTGCATGTTTGATAACCAGATTGGCCTGAACAATGATATTATAAAGCTTGGAATAAATAGCCTGGACAGCCTGCCGTGCTCCGTCATTGTCGTATTCGTGCAACATCAGGTGATAATCCTGATACCGATCGCTGGTAGACGAGGGTTCATCCGGCATATGCCACAATCCGGCCAAAGCTTCCGTACAACTCATCGTCAAACGGCAACCATACACATCTTCGTTAGCCAAAGCCATATAGCATCCGGTGAGAGCATCCCGAAAACCTTTGTAGGTCGAAAACTGATCTTCTTCTTTCTGTTCCGTATCGGGACGCACATCCAGCCAGTCGTTGCAAGAAACGGCCGACCACCCCAACAGGGCTATAAATCCTATAAATTTATATATTTTCATATCTATCGTTATTTATCCTGTCGTTAAAATAAAAATTTTATACTTCCCTGAATATTCCGGGCAAAAGGATAACTGGTACCCCGTTCCATCTTGATTGTCGAGAAATGCCACAAATCGGACATATTCACACCGAAGGTCACCGATGTCGCCCGCATGTATTTCTTTACCCACGCAGAATCCCATTTATACTGAAGCCCGACAGACTGAATCTCGAACACCTTATCGTCCATGACAAAGCGGGAAGTGGCACGGGTCGAACTATCGTCGTATTTCCTGAATGGAACGATATCCCCCGGTTTCTGCCAGCGGTCGTACAGAGCCCGGGCATCCACATTCTGTGCCATCAAGGTGGTACGCCCGACTTCTACCCGGTCGATAATCGTCGAATTGTACCTCTTCCCACCCCAATAGAAGGAAGCCGATACATTTACCGTCAATCCTTTCCACATAAACATCGTATTGGCAATACCCCGGTACCTGGGATCTGCCTGACCGACATAAACCTTATCGGAAGCCTTCCAGATATCCGTCCGGTTACCGTCTTTATCCAAAAAAATCTCCTGTCCGTTGGCCGGATCGATTCCCAGAGAACGAACGACATAAATACCGTTTTGCGGACGTCCTTCATAAAACAGATTGGCGACATCTACATCCTCTTTCAGATAAGCCTCGTTCTGGGCTTTAATGGCTTCCGACAACTTCGAAACATAATTCTTATTGTAAGTCAGCTGACCACCGATAATCCAGTTGATATCCCGCTCAGCATTCCGGATAACATAAACACTGGCAGAGGCTTCCCAACCGTTGTTTTTCACTTCTCCGACATTGTCGACGTAGGAAGCAAAACCGTTGGAATGCGGCAGATCCATATTGGAAAGCAAATTAGAGGTTTTCTTGGTATAAACGTTGAATTCCCCCTTCATACGTCCTTTCCACAATCCGAATTCCACCCCGAAGTTGAATTCATCGGTTTTCTGCCAGGTCAGATAAGGATTACCCAATCCCTGCAATTCCGCTCCGGTCCAATACATATACCGGTTGTCCGTAATATATTTATACAACGTATTGGCACCGTCGGATCCCTGCTGTGTACCGGTCTGTCCATAAGAAGCTTTCAACCGCAGAATATTTGCAAAACTACCCTTCAGGAATTTTTCATTGTGCAGGTTCCAGCCGATACCGGTACTCCAGAAAGGAGCATATCTCTTTTTCGAACCGAAATCGGATTTCCCATCCACCCGATACGAAAAATCCACGAAATAACGGTTATCATAGATATAATTGACATTGGCTGTCAATCCCAACCGACGGCTTTTGGATTTGGATCCGCCGGGACCTTCGTCTTTGGCATATTGCCGGGCACTGGCCAGAAAATGGATATCCTCATTCGTAAAACCTTCGGCAGCGATGGCATAATTATACCCCTCGGATTCATTCAGCGAATAATCCAAACCGACATACACCTGATGTTTATCGGCAAAAGTCCTGGTATACGAAAGCGTTATATTCCCGGTATATTCATTCGTACGTCCGGTGGTATAATCATAAGTTCCCCGGCGCAGGAATCCCTCGTCGGTTTCATATTGCGAATCGTCGGTGAAAGTGGAATGTTCTGCGGGCAAAAACCGATCAGACGTATTGTCCGTAGCCGTAATCCCGACTTGTCCGCGTAAGGTCAAGCCTTCGAACGGATTCCATTCTATGGCGAAATTATCCGTCAGCGTACGGTAACTACTCTTATCGAAACTGTTCAGGGTGGCATCGTACAACGGATTTTGATATCCTTGGTAATGAGCATGAAAACCGTCGAACATCCGCACCAGTTTTCCATTCTCATCATACGGAGCATTATAGGGTTGTTGTTTTACATAATCACTGAACGTACCGTATTTACTCTCTTTACTTTTGGTTGTCCCGTAAGAAGCCTGATTTTTAAAGGTGAAATTTTTCACTTTATACATTAAGGTCAGAGAGGTGTTCAGACTTTTACGCTCGGAATCCCGCATGGCTCCCTGTGTATTTTTATAGCCCACACTGGCACTCCAGCGGAATTCGTCGCTTCCACCCTCCATACGTAAATTATAATGCGAACCGACCCCTGTGTGCAACGGTTTACTCAACCAATCGGTATCTGTGCCGGAGGCAATTGCCCTTTTCCGTTTGGCATAAGCCTCTTTATACCATACATCATTACTCGGCAGGCTTTCATTCTTATACAATCCGAGATCCCACTCCAACTGCAATTTTTCAGCCGCATTCAACAAATCGTAAGAGGTCAGGTCAGGAGCTTCGATATCGATCCCTATTTCTGCATTAACGCGCAATTTACCGGCTTCCGGTTGCTTTGTCGTCACCACAATCACTCCGTTAGAACCCCGCGAACCGTATATCGCCGTAGCAGCAGCATCTTTCAGGATATTGATCGATTCGATTTCCTCGTCGTTATAGTCCATCAAACGCTCCAATGCTATTTCAAAGCCATCCAGGATGATCAACGGGGTATTCACCTCATTGCTCAGGCTTTCGTTATACTCCTGTACACTCATAGGCAGAGAAGAATTACCCCGGATATTCACTTGCGGCATCCGGTTGGGATTGCTACCGTTAATATTATCCACAGCCAGATTAATGGACACATCTATATTTTTCAGTGTCTGAAGCAGATTCTGGCCTTTATAGATTTTCAATTGCTCCTTATCGATCGATGAAACAGCTCCGGTATAACTCTCTTTCGCTTTCTTGAAAATACCGGTCACCACTACTTCCTCCATCTCTGCCACCTCTTCCTGCAGGGTAACGTCCAGTTCGGTACGTGTGCCCAAAGGAAACTCCTGCATTTTCATACCGATCATCGAGAAAACCAGAACGTGTTCACCTTCGGGTAACGTCAGGGTATATTTACCGTCGATGTCCGTAGAAGTTCCCAGCGTCGTCCCTTTCAATACTACCGTTACTCCGGGAAGTACATGGCCGGCAGCATCTCTGACGACCCCCTTTACCACTTTTCCATTCACTTGCTTCCGGCTAACTGCCGGACGCACGATAACGGTCTGGTCTTCAAAAACAAATTCTACATTCTTATCGGCAAACAAACGTTTCAGCAATCCACCGACCTCTTCATCGTCGGCCCGAACCGTCAAAACATTTTGTCCCTGAAAATGCTTCTGATCGTAAAAGAAAAACAAACGGGTCTGTTGCTGAATTTCTTCAAACAACTGCATCACCGTACAATTCCGCAAGTTCAGGGACACCCGTTGGTTTTGTGCAACCGACCTGGCCGATACACTCACACACCCCAAAATCATAAATAAAACCATTAATTTCATCATCCTTCCGATTTGCCTTAATTTCCCGGACCTGGGAAATCGTACAATTTCTTTTTTTTTCATAAATTTGTGAATTGGTTAATACTATTATTTGCTATGATAGTTTGATCTCCGCCGGAAGAGGGTGGCAGCCCTTTTCCGGTTTCTTTTTTTATTTCACTTGAATAATACCTTGTTGGATAGTAAAATGTACACTGGTGGTACGTTCTATCTTTTTCAACACGTTTTCTATGGTCTCGCTCCGCTCCAGTACTCCGCTGAATTTACGCGTCCGGACCGTCTGATCGGTAAAAACAGCCTGTACACAATACCAGTCGGCCAATTCCGTCATAATTTCCTCCAACTCAGCCTCTTCGAAATAAAATACTCCCTCACGCCAGGCCGTATATTTGCGTACATTCACCTGAGTGACCCGGATCTGTGTCCCCACGGTTTCCGCCAGCTCGCCCGGTCGTAACACCACCTCCCGTTTTCCGCCGTTCTCCACCTGTACGCTTCCTTTTACCAACACTGTCTGTACCTTTTGCTTCCGGCAGGTATTTACATTAAACTCTGTTCCCAACACTTTGACAGCAACCTGACCGGCATGTACAATAAAAGGACGGTTTTCATCCCGGGTCACTTCGAAATAGGCCTCCCCTTCCAGCTCCACCTCCCGGGTATCGCCGAAAGCCACCGGATAAACCAAACGCGAGCGGGCATTCATCCACACCCGTGTCCCGTCGGACAGCACCAAATGATATTCAGCTCCCTGAGGAACATCCAGCCGGTTCATCCGGCTGATCTTCTCCCCGCCCTGATCCGCAGCATAGAACAATTGTTTGTTTTCCGGATGATTCACCACCTCTTCTCCTGCCCCGATCTTACCTTCCCGGGCAGAAAGATCGATCCGGCGGCCATCAGACAGCGACAGGATAACACCGGGACGCCCACTCTGTCCAACGGTCTCCTGAGCATCGGCCAACTTCTCTGCCGGAGCCTGATCTTCACCACGCCACAAATAAAATGAAGTAAAAGCAATGGCAACCATAGCCGCGACAGAGGACATATAAGAGATCCGGCGATGCAGGCGTTTTCTTTGTATGGCGGAATTCAATTTTTTCCACGCCTGTTCCTGGTCATAACGATCCATATATTCCAACGAACGTCCGATCCGGTAACAATCGATGAAAGTTTTTCTATTTTGTTGTTTTTCATTAGTCATTATTCACTCTTTTTATATTGTAGAGTGAAAAAGTAGTTGAATGAATGACAAGTAAAATGTTAATATTTATTAAAACGAATAAAATAAAAAGGAGAGATGATAATCTTTTCTCAATTTTTTCAACGCCCGGGCTAAATGTGTCTTTAAGGTATTTACCGACATACCGAGTTCCAAAGCAGCTTCCACACATTTTTTATTTTCCAGGATAACCGCTTTGATGGCAGCTATTTCTTGCTTCGGTAATTTCTCCAATTTCAGCATCAATTCTTTTTCCTGCCGTTCCAGTTCTTCCCTTTCCAGGACAGCCTCCTGTGGAATCTCCACCGGGACTCCTGTCAGTAATTCCATCGGCACCAGCTTCTTCTTCTTCAAAACAGCCAATGCTGCATTATGTACGGAAGTATACAGATAACTACGAAAATTGCCGGTAATGGCGCGATAATATTTTCTTTCCCAGAAAGCGACAAAGAAATCCTGAACAATATCCTCGGCCAATTGGAAAGAATCGGTCAACTGTACGACATACACACACAATTGCATATGATACACATCGAACAGCAGACGAAACCCTTCCTCCGGCATTTCTTGCAGTAGTCTCTGGATCTCTTTATCTCTATCGGCACCATATCTCTTCATAATAACGCCCTACGATCGAAATCACAAAGATAGTAAAATTGACCTATATTGCATAAAGTAGAAATTTTCAGATTCACTGTTGTCAGCAGCAATATGGTAAGTAAAAAACAATCTCTTCGTTTCATTCCATCTTCTATTTCTTTAATTTTGCTTTCCGAAAACAACCGATCAGCACGTATAACGATCGAAAAAAATAAAATCATGTCAATAGAAAAAGTCAAAGCTTATTTTGCCACCCTGGGTCGTGAAAAAGAAGTCATGGAATTTCCAGTGTCCAGTGCAACCGTCGAATTAGCCGCACAGGCATTGTCCGTCGAACCGGCACGTATAGCTAAAACCCTCTCTTTCCAAGGCGAAGACGAAAATCATTGTATCCTGATCGTCACTGCCGGAGACGCAAAAATCGATAACAGTAAATTCAGACATTTCTTCAAAATGAAAGCCAGAATGTTAAGTCCTGAGAAAGTGGCAGAATCGACAGGCCATGCCATCGGAGGCGTCTGCCCCTTCGCTAATCCTGAAGGCGTACGAACTTACCTGGATATTTCCCTGCAAAGATTCGACACCGTTTTTCCGGCCTGCGGCAGTAGCAATTCAGCCATCGAATTGCATTGTGACGAATTATTCCGATACGCCCTGGCTATCCAATGGATCGACGTCTGTAAATAAAAATCTTTAAGTTATCGGAACTTTTATCGCTGAAAAAGCAGCATTATTTCTGTATTTGTCCGTCTTCAGTATCCGGGATTGGAGACCCGGTCGTTTCTGCCGGCCATCTATCTTTTTGATCTATATCAAAAATGAAGCAAGATATTTCCCATACATTTGTCTATTATAATCTGAAATAAATCATCGATTCACATGAAAACAGAATTAGACAAATGTATGGCCGGTGAGTGGTACGACTGTCATGATCCTATTTTTATCACACAAAAAGGGAAAACCCGCCAATTGTTGGCACGCTATAATGCCCTGCCTTACGAAGAGAAAAAAACAAAACAGGAAGTCTTGAAAGAAATGTTCGGCAGTATCGGTAACAACGTATCTGTCGGTACTCCGTTCCTATGTGATTATGGTTGTAATATTCATATCGGCGACAATGTATCTGTCAATATGAACTGTTCTTTTATCGATTGTAATAAAATCACCATAGGTAGCCATGTTTTAATCGCTTCCAATGTACAAATCTATACAGCAACCCATCCTATCGAGTTGTCCGAACGGCTCACTCCCGGTTGGACTCCGGATCAAGCTGCCTATTTCTGCCGTACTTATGCACTTCCTGTGACTATCGAAGACGGTTGTTGGATCGGTGGCGGTGTGATCATATTACCCGGAGTGACTATCGGCAAAGGGTGTGTAATCGGAGCCGGAAGTGTCGTAACCAAAAATATTCCGGCCGATAGTCTGGCAGTAGGTAATCCTTGCCGGGTAATCCGTGAGATCAACAAAAAATAAGTACATGGTAAAGTCAGTCGCTTTTGATTCAGACGGAACTATCGCATCACAGCTAAAGGAACCCGCAGCTGTTTCATTTCCCTGAAACAATGCGGACCGGATCCTGTTTCGTCATATCCTCCTCACAGTTCAGGCCCAGAGAAAACGGATTATTTCTTAAAAACAGGCTTTCATTCTGCAGCGAAAAGACAGACGTCATCTTACAGTTCGATTAAAGTACCCCCAAACAACAATCCTCCGGCAGAAAATCATGCCGGAGGATTGTTTATAGTCTTCGGCTATTTACCCGTTCCTATCCAGGTACATTTATGCCAGATATATTCCAACGGACCTTGTTTATGCCTGGCCAGCCACCATTTACAAAATTTCAGTTGTAACAGAAATATCAAAAAGCCGACCGATAAACTAAGGGTATATCCGCAATAAGGGGCAAGATTCAGACCTATAGGGAAATAAATGAAAGCACCTATTATGGATTGAGAGATGTAATTGGTCAGGCTCATTTTACCATAAAAACGCAAACCGGCGACTGCTTTGCTGAAATTTTTATGTTGATAAAGCAGAATAAACGAAGCCACTAAAACCAAAGTAAAAGCCAGCTTCTGCCACATATCGAATGCCGTTCCCACAGTTTGCTGCACGATTGGGTCATTTTCCATGACCAGTTCCTTTAAGGTGTATAAAGGAGCAAAAGAAATAGCAGAAATGATGAGTACTTTTGTCCAAAAAACTATATTCTTTTCATTCGTCATGAAAAGTTGTTTTCTGCCGATAAAAAAACCTAACAGAAATAATCCGGCAGTCTGTACGAAACGTCCGGCATTTACCGCCCATAAAAAACTTGCTTTTTGTCCCAAAGTAACGTTACCCAGGAGGAAATCCCTCCAATTTCCCGCTTTGGTGTAATCCGCCACTTCCCCGTACATCTCAGCAACTTTCAAATCCGGTAAGCGATGCGCCGGATTGATCAGGTTGGCTATGTAATGATACCACTCGACAGGCTGCAGGAGTAAGACAACTGCGGCGACCCCAATAGCCCTGTCGCTCCAGCTCCGGGTAAGAAATAAAACAACCCCGACAACAACAAACAACAACAATACATCTCCGGCAGGAAAAAAGGCGGCATTCCATGTTGCAAATACACCCAATAACGCCAGACGCCACAGAAAACGATAGCCGAAATCCTTCCCTTGCTTTTTTTGATTGTTACTTTGCATGTAAAAGGTAAATCCGAACAACAATGCAAAGATGGCATAGGCCTTTCCGGCAAAAAGAGCAAAAATACTGTTCAAAACCCCCTGATCCAATACATTTAACCAACCTGGAGAATTTTCAGGATAAACCGGAAAAATAAAATGTTCCAGGTTATGTACCAAGAGAATAGCCATTACCGCAAAACCACGCAAAGCGTCTACAACTTCGATACGAGAACTTTTATCTACCAATTGTTGTTTCATGAATATTTATTTAATAGTTTTCTGACGAGTTTATTCATCGGCTTTTCAAAACGACAATAGGAGAGCAGACTCTCCGTTCAATTCTCTATATCTTTCCCCTTATGAACCTGTAAATGTAGAAAATTAATACGAAAAACTAAATAAAGCTTAATTTTTATTCTTTCAATACCAATGTATGGGCTTAGCTGTAAGGAACCGAAAGAGTTCGCCGAAATCATATTATTCATGTGAATGGTCAAATGGATACTCCTTTTTTATCGGCTTTCTGTACCGGGTGATTCCGGCTGACGGTGTTTGCCTGCCTTGTGCCTTCCTGACAGACGGGCGCCTGCTGCGACTGATCCTGCTTTTTGTTCTTGTCCGGATCCCATTTGAAAAAATCAAACTTCGCCCGCTCGTAGTCGGCACGGACGAAAGCACTGAACAAGTTCCCCTCGTTGTCGGTCATGCCCTTGATGCAGGTCGCCTTACCCTGTGCCAGTGCTACCTGCAACTCTCCTGTAAGATCTTCCTCTTTCAGCCGTGTGGGGAATTGTGATATAATCAGGTTAATTGTGGCACGGAAATAGAGGTAAAAGGCTATGGCGCAAAGGGAAAGGAAAGAATAGGGAACGAGTGGCTAGAAGATGGCGTGAAGTGGCTTACCGGCAAGAAAGAATAGCATCCCGATACAAAAACTTCAAAATAAAAAGCGTATCTTCGCAAAAAAACATAAAAAAATACAACCCGATATGATTACCAACCGAGAAGAAGTGATAGATAAAGCATTTAAGGTGTTTCTGAAGATGAATTACGAAAAGGCGAGTATCAGCACGCTGGCGAAAGCCTGCGGAGTGGTAAAGACAGGGGTGGTGTATTATTTTCCCCACAAACTCGACCTGTTCATGGCGGTGGCAGACAAGTATGCCATACAAATGCAGACGCCGTCCAATAAGTTCGCAGAACCGGCAGAAACACTTGCGGAATTTATCGACCAGTATGTGGCAGGAGTAAGAACAGCCATGAACCGTATTGTCAAACTGGTGGAATGCAGTGTGGATAACAATGATTGCTGTCCCAACTTCTACTACTTCCATTTTCTTTCTCAAGTGAGGATGTACTATCCCGGAGTCCGTGAAAAAATGGAGAATACCTTCCAAAAGGAGCATGAGTTATGGAGAAAGGTAATACAAAAAGCCAAGAATAACGGTGAAATAAAGCAAGATACGGACGTGAAAAAAACTGCCTCACTGTTCCGTCAGGTGTTCTTGGGCATGTCCTATGAGCAATCGTTCCTGAACGGTCTGGACGTAGAAGAATTGAAGGACAAATTTGATAGTTTATATTCGCTACTGAAAGCCTGATTCCTTTTAGTAATATTTAAAAGATATTTTTTTCTGAACAATCGTTCAAATTTTAATATGTTGTTTATCTTTGGCGCATAATTTAACTGCCAGAGATATGGACAAGGTACATAGACAGCATGGAAGTATCGTCCTGTACGAAGAAAAAAAGGATGGTGAGCAATATATACGGATAGCATATGCTGATAATCCGGTCATTGCCCCGATGCTATCTCAAGAACCTGGGATAAGCCTGGACGGAAACGGGAACGCCTATATAAAAGCATCGGACTTCCGGCTGCCGATTTTTCACGACCGTTATTCTCCTCACACCTACATTGATTATAGCCGGCTATACGCAGGACTCCCCAAATCCAAACGGGAATACACCTTCCCGAAACTCCATCCTGATGAAGACACAATAACAGATAGAATAGAAAGATTAAAAGAGTGGGTCGATCAAAGCAGTCTGGGACATTTGCCTTTACCGTTAAGGATTGATTTGATGAAACGGATCGGTAATATACGTGTCATACAGAAAATACAATGCGAGTGCTGCAAGAAGATTTATTTTTCTGTCGGAAAGCAAAGCAACGTTCATGCACAAGTACTCTCCTGCATAAACAACTATCTGTATAAAGCTGAAAACTCTGCCGAAGCTATATTATCAGAAACAGAGAAATTGAGGATTCATGTGGAAGATAATCATAAGGAAACGGATGCAACCGTAGGTTGGGCTATCGTGATGCTTGGATATACAGTATGTTATGATGCAGCGTCTATATTGAACATAGAGGATTATTGCGGAGAAGATGACGGATCTTTCGATCCTGAAAGCTGGAATGCTGATTTCATAGGATCAATTGTCTATTCAGGTGGAAATCCTTTTGTCAAGGAAAGAAACGGTGATAAAGGAAAACGAAAAGAGTATTGGCACTGGTATCTGGATATGATTCTTTCCATATATAAAAATCCCGAACGGGAAATTATCGCTTTTGTCTTGCCGGAAAAGGCAACTGAAGTACCCGTTTTTCCGGAGGAATTGATAAAAGAAGGGTTGGGAGAAATTTCCAGCTCGCCCCAAGGTCACCTGTCCCGCCCGTCAAGATATAAAATTTTACGGGCATTCCGGTCTCCCCGTATAGCAGGAAGAATCGGTATATTGTGTGCGCTTAAAGTCTTACCGATTTGGAGAAGATATTCCGGAGAAAGCCATAAAATTATTGCATTGCTCCGAAAAGCGGAGCATTACTTAGAGGAAAAAACAAATCCGGATGAAATAACGAGAATAGCGGACTACACTTCCAGTCTTGTAGAAGGACGCGACTATGGAACCGATTTTGCCCCACTTATGGCAGGCATGGCAGCTGTACAGGCTGCATATACAGTAACAGACGGTAACGATTATGAAGAAGTTGCGGAAAATGATGAAGAACTTGCCTCCGACGAATGGGATGCAGCGTTTTTAGCAAGTCTTTCCTGCAATGGAGGTGCGGCAGACTTATCGGAAATCAATCCCGAATCGAACAGGGAATTTTGGAAATGGTATCTCACCGACTGTATACCGTACGTTTATGAAAACGAGAAACATGCCGGATACCATGCCGGTAACAAAATCCGCATACCGACACCGGCAAATTGCAATGTGACGCTGTCTGATAAAATTAACCGGCTTAACTCTGCGCTCGATTCTTATATTCATGCCCCTACCGACAGAAAAGAATTATTGCGCATGCAACCGTATGTGGCAGACGGAGAACTTATCCGCATAGTGGCAGATTTTCTACAAGGCTATCCCTGCCTACCTTCCACAGCACAAGAACTGGAAAATTATTGCATGACCGGACTTTTCGATTACGACATTATAAGGTTCTGGTATTGTACAGCTTTACTGGCCTTGTCTCCAGATTCTTGTGCCATCGCTTATCTGTCAAAACTTGCCCATACCCTTATGGAACAAGGGCCGGGAGATCTCCATATATTGTATCGCATTGTACTGCTATTGCCGGAACAGAAGCATCTGCATGAACTGAACCGGGAACTTACCGATTATTACGAGAAGATAATCCCCACTCTTGTGAGCACAAAATGGTTGGCAAAGGCCAATATTCCTTACCCTGATGATTTTGAATGGAGTATATCTTTCCATTTTACTTCCGACGGGGAAATGTTTCCCGTATCGGACGGCAAGAGAGACGAACAAACGTGGTTTATTCTGACAGTCCGATTATTCGGACCGAAATCTCTTTTTCATGACTATACCCGTTTCACAAGTTATCAAATTCACGTGTGCAACGGTGACAACAGCATTCATGGAGACTGGAACGAAGAAGACGGTTTTCTTGTATGTAATGGAGAATGGTTAATGAAGAATGAACTTTATACTCCCGACCAACTTGTACTTCTGATGCACAAACTCTCAACTAACGGTATCCGGTTTTCCAAAATACCTGCCGGTATATATACGACAAAAGGAATATCCGGAAAGGCTGTGGTGGAATGGATTAAGAGCGAAATGGAGCTGTATGAGAATGATCGGATGGAAGAAGTCCGCAATAAAGCCCTTGACCTACGCAAAGATGATGGAGATGTAGAAGATACGCTGGCAGAAATGAGAAAAAGATGGGGAAAAGATGTTCCCATATTGAAAGACAAGCGTTTTGATGAAATCATAACCCAATATTTCTGTCTTTCGCATGAAGCGGGTATAGCCGCCTTGGGGCAGGAACTTACCGCCTGCGGATACGCTCTCTATGACTTGGACGGTGATGAGATTTACCTATTGGAGTTGCTTCCACAAACGGAAATGCAGACCTTTGAGAAAAAATGCAGGAAGTATGGTCAATATTGCCAACTTCTCAAACAACCACACCGTGATTTTGGGATTACAGCCCGGCATATCAATCCACGAAAGCAAATGCCCCGTGAAAAAATGGAATGGCCGGATGACGGCATCTGTTACATCGTAAGAGGTTTTGCCGGATATTGCGCCTATGGAGAATGGAAGCCGAAAGATGAAGAGCAATGGTTGGGAACATTCATAGTCGATTTGCGTATTGTACCTCTTCAGCCTGTAAAATTCAAAACGAGGAAAATCCACAGTTTCAGATACTCGAAGGAGCTGGACTTTTATGCCGCACTTTATTCTACCTCTTTGGGAGAAATGCCTATTGGGGGAAAGAACCCGTTGGAGGCGGACAAATGGTCGCGCCTGTGTGATTTGAGTGTCTATGAAAAGTATGAGTTTCGATGGTACGGACCTTATCTCTGCCTGGGAGATGCTAAAAGTGTCATCATTCATACAATGACGGAACAGGGAGTAAAATATGTAAGCCGTATTATATTACCGGATGGCTTGATGTATCCTCCCGGTTTCGGGATAGACGGGAAAGAAACGCTGTATATAACAATGGGGAGTTATTACAAATCGGGCATCATCCGATATGACGATAACGGGAAATATACCACCCTCCCCTTCTCCATGTTCGGGTATGAAACGTTCCGTGAAGGTTGCATACCCGTACCGGACACCGCACGCATGATTTCGCTGCACGAATACAATGCAAGAAACAATAGCGGAATATGGTTGGAACCGGGATTGCTTGATCTCGATATGGCGACACGAAGATGCCGTATCGCTCCGTTACATCACATTGGGGATGGTTTATTCAGATTGCACCTATTTCAGGAGGACTGGATTTTGGTAGAGGGTAACAGCGACAATGGCAACCGCTCCGACTATGCCCGTCTCTGGAACCGGAGGACAGATGAAGTATTGCGCATCCGCCCCGGTGTGTTCGGTAGCGAATCATTCAAAAAGATTCATGCGTTACCTGACGGTACTATCGTAGTAAATACGCATCAGCATACCGATGACATACTGAGTCTGCCGGAAGACTTTTGGCATTTCCTTCGTACGGCAAGCCGTCCGAATAAATTGGGATACTGGCTCAATTACCCAAAGCCTTATCCGGACATAGACCTTTTATTACCTCCTATTTCAGAAGATATAACTCTGATGTTTGCACCTCCGTGCGGAAAGCTGCCGATTACCCAACCACGGTTGTCGGCAAAGGAGAATAAAGAGCAAGGAGGAAGTCCCGATCTGCCGGAGACAGATGGAGTAGAGATTACGGAAGGTATATTAAAGATAAACGGGAAAAATGTCGGCCTACCATTGTCATATACGGCCATGACAGATATTTTCGGCAAAGAGAAAGTCGTATTTACCCATCAGACCATGCAAGATGACAACGGCAAGACCATACAATATGACAGACGCAGCTTTCTTGTCTGGGAGGATGCCGGAGTGACTGCCGCCCGAAACGAAGAGAATGTTTATAATATTTCTGCCATATACTTGTGGATAACAGAAAATAAAGTATCTGTCCCTGTCCTGCCGATTCCTGCCGGACTATTCGGTGGAGAAATTAGGGTAGACGGAACAAAGTGGGACAAAACTTCCGATATGACAGCCCGCAGCGGAACAATGGAAATCGCGACGTCCGTGTCGGACGGTTACATGGAAATCACATTCGCCAATACCCGTGACCGGAAATCCACCTGGCAGAACTGGCGGAAAGTTATGGTTGAAAACCTTCAAGTTGCCCTTGTAAAAAGAGACCGCATCAGGCAGTTGGAAAGAAACGGTCATATAGGTAAGTTCACAGCTCCGGATAACACCCGCTTGTTGGCAGAAACGAGTGAATCTTTTCTCAGCCATGCGATTCAGGCACTTTATGCCGGATATTCCATGAGACGAAGCGAACGCTATCTAAAAACGAATCTGCTTTTATGTCTGATAGAAGCGACAATCAAATGTATTGCATACAGCACCGTCCGGGCTTCCGATATACTCTTCGTATATTCAGGTTGTGTACTTCTCGGCTATGAAAAAGCAAACATGAAACGGTTAGGCGAAACAATGGCCAAAAAGGGCATTCGCGATTTCGTGTTCGACACACTGATCCATGGCTGCGTTCCTGATTGGGAAGTCACGGAATATACTGTCTTTCCGGAAATTAAGAAATGGATCTCCTCACAAGTGAAAAGCGAAAACATAACGGAAGCGAAAGCTGCATTAAAAAATATTTCTTGTATTTCAGAGAATATCCTGATAACAGATGCGCTGATTACATCAACTTTAAAAATATAAAACAGTATGGAAACAACAAAAACAACCGAAAAATTCAAGAGTGTGCATCAAACTTTCAGTTACACTCCCCCAAGTGCATGGACAAACCAATGGTCAAGCCTGGCATTCGGGATAGGTATGATCGTCGTACCTTTGATTTACCCTTTTGGGTTACGTATCAGGCGGGCGGTCATCCTCTCTCCAGCAGTCTTTTCCACGATTTTGATTATTGGCGGTGTACTACTGCTTATCATGACATACTTTGACATTCGTAAGGCCCGGGTGCTGGCAGCACAGGGAGGAACCATTACCGTGGATAAAGGACGGGTGACATATCCTGAGGTAAATAAAAGCAAAATCGAATACAACTCTTTCCTTATTTCCGACATCAGCTATATAAAAGACGATGACGAAGAAAACCAGTTTAAGGTAAGTCTTCCTGATAAATACATCGTATTCGAAACCAAGTATTTTGCATCGCAGGAAGACTTCGAAGAATTTCGCTCTTTATTCAACTAATCAATTCCCCATTTATATAAAAAAAACAATTTGAAAAATTATGAATGTAAAATTATTGAAGAACCTGTTTGTGGCATTAGTTGCAGCCATCTCTATCTCTTCCTGTTCGTCTGCAAATGATTGTGCAATGGCTTCCGATGAAGGTGTTGCTAAAATAAAGGAACTTATAAAAGCCCATGTGGATATAAACGAATGTAAAATTTACCGCATAGAATGGAAAGAAGACTGGAAAGAACGCAAATTGGAAAACGTATTGAGTCAAATCAGCGTGGATTACATCGACAAGGAGGACAATGACTATAATCTGACCATCAATTATACGGATGGTGAATTTGTACCCGAAGAACCGAGAAAAGGAAAATCCGTATTAAACTCTTATGAATATACGACAGCCATTGAGATTGACGGAATGAATGCCGAGAAAATACGGCACAACATTGCCAGTGGTGGTGAATTGGTAATCCTTCAGGAAGAAGGCAAACAATATGAGTTCAAATCGGTGGAAAAATATATGCTGTATATGCGTCCTGTCCCCAAAGATTACGAAGACCGCTGGAAGAAATGGAGTGATGACTACAAACAGGAGTATCGGCAATTGCGCCAGATGTTCGAGCTCAATTTTATTAAAAAAGACGAACCCAAGGAGGCCAGAGGAAAACACATTTGGACGAACTACTACACCGTGCCGTTTAAAACTAACGAAGCCGGTGAAGTTGAGATAGAACAATAATCCTGCCTGCCCATGACACTGTTTACCAATACACCCCAAATAACCGGCAGCGAAGCGGAAGAGTTGTTCTCTGCCGGAATATCACTTCTGTCCTGCAAAGCTTACCCTGCGGCTTATTTGTGTTTCAACCATATTCCGAACAAGGATTTCAGGCTGTTGTACAACAAAGCGCTATGTTGCTTCATGGTAAAGTGGCATGACGAATGTTACAGGCTGCTTTGTGAGGCGGAACAGCTTATGTCCGGTGGGGATACAATCCGCATGGCAGAGTTACCCGAAGCCTTCCTCCGTTATGATTATGACGAAGGGCATCCTTATTATCCCATGCCGCAAGGTATTCCGGTATCTTTGGCATACAGGCAACTGTTGCGGTTAAAAGCGGAAACGGCTTTCAGATTACATTTACATAGTGAAGTCAAGACCATTTCCGCCCGTTTGGGAGGCAAATACAAACATATCGAGAAATTGATACATAAAGAAAACGATAATGATAACCTGTGAAGAAATATACGGCCTGCATACAAGCAAAACTCCGGAATCTGCTATCCACGCAGCATATAGGGATATCCCGCTTGACAGTAGGAACGGAATGCGGAAAAATGCCACACCCCTGCATATGGCTTGTACATTTGCCGATGAGGAGGCGGTACGCATACTGTTGGAGCGTGGTGCGGATGTAAATGTAAAGAATGACGACGGAGACACGCCGCTATGTGTGTTGGCAAAACACAATTATTGCCGGCAAGAAGCGGCATTTGCCGAGATTGCCGGACTACTGCTTTCCAAAGGAGCAAGAATACTACGTTCGGGGAAAAACACGACCGCCCTGATCGAAGCAGTACGTAACCGGCATTTCCTGATGGCAGATGCCCTTTTGATGTCAGGCAACCGCATCGATTCTGCCGATTCAAACGGCGACAACGTGCTACACGCCATTTGCCAATCTGCCGGAGACATTGCATACGATATCAAGCGCACAGAGGAACGGATAGCGGATTTTTCCGAACGGTGGTATCCGGAAAGGGATAAACGGGAAACTGGCGAAAAGCTGGAAAACCTGCGGGAAGCAGACAAGCTATGTTTTTCCACCGCAAAACGTATTTTGGAAAACGGACAAATAGATCCGGAAGACAAGAATAACATCGGAAAGACCGCTTTCGACATCGCCATGGAAGAAGGGGCACGACGGATCGGCGCACTATTGTCCGGTCAAGATCCAGAAACAGATGAACTTTCTGCACTTGCCGGAGGATTGAATGTCTTTCAGGCATTATGGTACAAGGATATGGCAGCCTTGGATGCCATCTTGCGTTCGGGGGTAGAATTACAGACCATATGCGAGGATGAAAAGTTACATGATTTCAAAGGGAAGTCTCCTTTGGCCTGTGCCTTGTCATGGGATAATGCCGAAGCTGCAGAGATTCTGTTAAGGAGCGGGGCTGATCCGGACTTCAGAGACTCGGAAGAACGGACGGCTTTTGCCGTGTGGTTAAAGAAAAGAAAGCAGGGTAGCGAAAAGAAAGAAGAATGCCTGCATCTTCTCCGATGCCTGATGCAATGCGGATGGCATCCGGAAAATCCTGCCGATAAAGAAGGCAACACCTCCTTGTCTCTTGCCTGTCGGGAAGCAGGGTATGAGTTAGGAAATTGGGCAGTGCGCTATCTCGTAGAGAACGGAGCTGATGTCAATGCAGTTAATCTGCAAGGACAGACTCCGGCAATGAACCTCTATGGAGGACGCTTTTGGGACGGGAACATTCCATGCTTTGCCGTCCTGCCGAGATCATATCCTTACGGAGGACGTTGCTGCACGGAGGAAGATGCCGATATACTTGAGGTCCTGCTTGAAGCCGGTGCGGATATAAATGCAAAAGACAAATGGGGCAATACCTTGTTGCACTACATCGCAGGCAGTTCCCAAAGAGGAGCAAAAGAAGCCGTCGGTTTGGTCATGGATTTCGGCAAACCGGATGTGAATGCCGTGAACAATGAAGGAAAGACAGCCTTGGATATCGCAACGGAAAAGAACGACGAGTCCCTTGTAAAGTTTTTATTGAAATATGATTGAGTATGGATAATAACATGACTTTTTTAAATGCGTGCCGTAACGGTCAGAAAAGCATTGTACAGATATTCCTGAAAAAAGGAGGAATTGATGTAAACAAACGGGATGCGGAGGGTAATACTCCGTTGTATTATGCGTGCCTGAAAGGATTCCGGGATATTGTAAGTCTTCTGCTTGACAGCGATGCGGATGTTTCCATCGCAAATAACTGTTCCGAAACACCCTTGCATGCGGTTGCCAGGAGTGGAAACAAGGAAATAATAGGAAAACTGGTACAATATGGGGCGGAGCTGGATGCCACAGACAAGGAAGGGCGTACCCCTTTAATCTGCCTCCTCGATAACAAGCGCACCGATGCAGCCTTGTTTCTGATAGAGCAAGGAGCAGATACAGAAGTTGCCGACAATTCGGGACACAAGGCGATAGACTATGCTACAGCTCACGGACTACGGGAGGTGGTGACATGCCTATCTGCAGAAGGGACAAGCGATACTCGTGGTAATACGCCCCTCCATCAGGCAGTTTTCAACGGGCAGTCAGAAACAGTCCGAACCTTGCTTACCACTTCGGACAACATGCTGAACACACCGAACGATGAAGGGGAAACACCGTTGATCATTGCCTGCATGAAAGGGAATCTTACAGTAGCAAAACTGTTGATTGATGCCGGTGCAGACGTAAACAAGGCCCTGCCAAACGGAAACACACCTTTGCATTTTGCTGCATGGGCAGGAAACAAGTTTATAGGTTTAGACCTGATAGCAACCGATGCACAAGTCAACAGACAAAACGAAAATGGAGAAACCCCGCTTATTCTCGCAGCCAGAGAGGGTAACAATGAATTTGTCGCACTTCTCGTGGAACACCAGGCGAACGTGAATCAGGCAGACAATTCTCAACGGACAGCATTATATTATGCCGGCGAGCATGGCTACAACGAGATTACAGAAATTCTATTAGCGGCAGGAGCCGAAGGATAATTTATTAACATCATTAAGAATTAAACGATATGACAAAAGAAAAAACGACATCTCAAAGTCCTGAGGAAATGGCAAAGGCGGCACAAGAGGCCGCAGTAAAGGCAGCAATGGAACAGGCACAATCCATGTTCGGAAACATTCCGGGATTCCAGATGCCGGAGGGTATACAGGAACAGGTAATGGCACAAATGACGGCCGGTATTCCCAATATGGCTGAAATGCAAGCACAGCAGGAGGCAATGTTGAAAGCAGCCGGAATAGACATGGAAACGGTAGCGGAAGCAGGCCGGCAAAACATGACATTTGCCCAACAGATGATGCAGAACTTTTATGATTTAGGCGATCCGGATGAAGGCTGGAGTATCCACAGATCCGGTGAGGGAAAACTGGATGCAGGACAACTTCGTCTGCTGGCCTTCGGTGTACCCATGTTAGTATACAATGACGAAAATGTGGATACAATCGATTGTGAAAGCGATATCGACAGCATCAAATGTACACTTCGGGAATGGTGGAATGTAACGGACCGGAAAAGTACACTGGATATCGTGAGATGGTTGCTTGAAGAGGGACATCATGCCGAAGCGGATCGGATACTGGCAGAAATTCGTGAACGCGGGTTGGAAAATATACCGGCAAAAGAGCGTTGTAGTAAGGGCGGCAAGATGGAAGACGTCTGTTTGATTGCGGAGGAAATGCAGAGAAACAATTGGTGTCCTGCCGGGAAAATGCCTCAAAGCGCCATCGCCTGGGATTTGGTACGTGTGGTGAACTTGGGGCGCTGGGCATATCTTTGCGGTTACATCAGTGAGAACGAAATGTGGCAGACCATGCAGGTAGCGGCAGATACCGCACTCGAACACTTTTCTTCATGGGAAGAATACGGATGGAGTTTCATCCTGGGACGCGGTGTATGGCATGGTGATCCGGCAGACAGCGAAACGGCATACGAGATCATAAAACTCTTGCTGGAGAACGGTGAGTCGCCTTGGAAGCAGTCAAGTTGGGAAGCATAGCAATAGGAACCTTAAAAAGCATGATAACAATATGAACAACGATTTTTGGATATCCGTTACGATAGCTGCTGTCGTGGGTGGTTTTTGGCTTTTCAAAAAAGGGAAAAGCGCATATTCATTTATCAGAAAAATACGCAGATCTTTCAAAGGGGTGTGCCTGAATCCCAAATCAAAATTGAGCGACGAGCAATGCAAGAGGATTGCTGTCGGAGCCATGTATGCCTCTCAACAAGGAGCTTATCAAAACTCGGTAGAAACCGGTATTTCCGATATACTACCCAAGATACTCGGAGAATGGTGGGGTATTGAAACTACGGAAGCGGCCCGTAAAGAATTGGACTACCTTTGCGGAAAAGGGTACCGGTATTATTTCCCCTTTGTTTATCAGGCATTTTTGTTAGACAAACCGGAAGAGCAAGATGAAATCTTTCAGCAGCATATGACTTCTCAAGAAGATTACGACAAAATTGTCAGGCAGTTTCAGAACTTGCAGGAAACCTATGAGGAACTGCTTTCCTACAAAGTGATTGCACAAAAGGAAGATTTAAAACGTTACGGTGTTACCGGTTGGGATGCGGGACGCATCTGCTTCCTTGCCCGTGCTTGTTGTGAAATGGGCTATATTTCCGAAACGGATGCCTGGAAATATATAGACATCGCATATAATATGGTACATGCCGAGTTCTCTTCGTGGGAAGACATGGCCATGAGCTATATTATCGGACGTTCCTTATGGGGCGGCAAGGGCGCATACAATTCTGTAATGAAAAGTACTGCCGATGAATTGCTGACACATGTAAACAGTCCGTGGAGGAAATACGCCTGGTAAGCGACTTTTTCGGCACTATAAAATAAATTGTGTAAACAAAAATTTATTTTATAGTGCCCACTATCAATCCAACCCCGATTTTTCGATTGAACCGTAACCTTTTCGTGGCGGTCGAGGTAGCCGAAAGACAATAAAAAAGTCCCACAAAACATTGATTTTGTAGGACTTGTCTTTTTATTGACGCCTTTTGGCTTTTCTTTTGGTGATCCAGCTGGGATTCGAACCCAGGACCCCAACATTAAAAGTGTTGTGCTCTACCGGCTGAGCTACTGAATCGTCGTTTCTTTCAGAACGCGGGTGCAAAGATAGGGAGGAAATCGGAGTTTGCAAATTTTTTATGGCTTTTTTTCTAAAAAAATATTACTCTTCGATAATACTTAAAGAATCGATTTTTTCCAAACGTTCTATTAGTTTCGGGAGTTCTTTTCGGCGGATCGCCAATAACATTTCGCAGGATAATTCAAAGTTGCGTTCCAAGACTTCGGGATTTTCCTCCTTGATCACCTTCATGACATCGTTCAGGACTAGGTAACTGAACCGAATCCGCAAAATTTCATCTACGGTTTTTTCGACGATGACGGCATTCCGGATGGCATCGGCAGCAGCTTCACGATAGGCATTGATCAACCCCGATACCCCCAGCTTGGTTCCCCCGAAATAGCGCACGACAACAATCAGTACATTAGTCAGGTCGAAAGATTGAATCTGTCCGAATATCGGCTTGCCGGCTGTAGAGGAAGGCTCTCCGTCATCATTCATCCGGAAATGGTTTTTAGCAGCTCCTAAGCGCCAGGCATAACAATGATGCCGGGCATCGTAATACTTTTCTTTTATCCCGGTAATAATTTCCCGAATTTGTTCTTCGGTAGCCACAGGGTAAACAAAGGCCAGAAACTTACTTCCTTTTTCTTTATATAAGCCTTCGGCTACTACTTCGACGGTTCGGTACAGATCTTCCATTCCAATTACAAAAAAGGACTCAATTATTGCCTCCAGAGAGAAGTAATTAAAAACGTTCTGTTCCAATCGGGCACCTCAGCAGTTAAACGTTCAGTTTACCGAATCTTCTTCTATTCCGGTTGGAACAATGCGGCTTCAGTAACAATGACGCTTTAATTCCGGCAATACAATTTCCGTTGAATTTCCTCCACCTGGATCTTAAAATTCCGGTCAGTTTCGATCAGGTCGGTGACCGCTTTGCAGGCGTATAAGACCGTAGCATGATCTTTTTTACCGATTTGGCTACCGATATACGACAAAGAATACTTCGTATAGTTTTTACAGAAATACATAGCCAGTTGACGGGCTTGTACCACCTCACGTTTTCGGGTTTTCGTCTGTAAAAGCTCCGACGGAATATTAAAATGTTCACAAACCACTTCCTGGATTTTATCGACCGTCAATTCTTCCGTAGGTTTCTTCACCATTTTTCCAAGGATATCTCTAACGAGATCCACCGTCAGGTCCCTCTTATTAAAAGTCGACTGAGCCAGCAAAGAAATCATCGCTCCTTCCAATTCCCGGACATTATGATCGACATATTTACAGATATATTCGATCACTTCTTCTGAAAAATCGATACCGTCTTTCCGGGCTTTGTTCAACACGATTTCTTTACGTGTATCGAAATCCGGCGCCTTGATCTCGGCCGATAATCCCCAACGGAAACGGGACAGCAAACGATCTTCCATTCCTTCCAATTCGGCCGGAGCCTTATCACAAGTCAGGATCAACTGTTTCCCGGACTGATGCAAATGGTTGAAAATATGGAAAAAAGTATTTTGAGTACCGGTCTTTCCGGCCAGTTCTTGTATATCATCCAAAATCAATACATCGATCAACTGATAGAAATGAAGGAAATCGTTCACTTCATTCCGACGCACCGCCTCTGTAAACTGAGTCTGAAAGATATTGGTCGACACGTACAAGACGACCTTATTCGGAAAATTCTGTTTCACTTCCAGACCGATCGCTTGTGCCAAATGTGTTTTTCCGAGCCCTGAACCACCATAGATCAACAAAGGATTGAAAGCCGTTCCTCCGGGTTTCTGAGCGATAGCCATACCGGCAGACCTTGCCAAACGGTTACAGTTGCCTTCGATATAACTTTCCATGGTATAGGAAGGATTCAACTGGGAATCTATCTGAATCTGATTGGAAGCCCGTTCAAACGGGTTCTTCAGCGTACTGTGACCGGTCTGATCCAGATAAACCGTGCTGCTTGCAGGCTTCCTTACCGGATTAGAAGCTAAAGTCGTTGTCAGTGGCTCAGAAGGTTTACTTCTCTCCACCACAACCGAATAAGCCAATTTTGCATTGGGGCCGATTACCGCTTTCAAAGCACTCTTCAGAATATCGATGTACTCCCCTTCCAAAACTTCATATACATAAGCACTGGCAACCTGAATTGTCAGTACATCATCTTTAAAACGAACAGCACGTATCGGCTCAAAAAGCGTCTTAAACTTTTCAGGCAATACTTGCTTTTGAATCAAAGACAAACATTTCAACCAAATATTCTTACCTTCCTTTTCCATAGTCTATTGTTAGTCAGGTGTTTCTTACTTTTCACAACCCGCCTCTTTTCAGCATGCTAAATTCCATAAAAAAAAATCATAAAAAAAATGGGATTTTACTTGGTTATATTCAAAAAAAGCTTATCAACTAAGAACCAAGACATTAAATATAACCATCTGATAACAAATATATTACACTCCATCAAAATCATTTATTTTTATTAAAATACCTATACCCCATTTATCACATTCAAAGGTTAAAAAAAGGAGAGTACCCAACCTAATCGTTTCAGCTTAAAGGAAAAGTTTCTCGCAACATATTAACATAACAAACATATTATATATATCATTATGTTAATAATCACCACAACAGCAACGCTCCTATTTAGAATGATTCAAATTAATATTTTATTGAATTTTAACAATAAATGATTGTTTAAAGATTTTATTAACATCTTTCAAATCTTTCTCCGCTTGTTTCAAATTCTTATAAGTTTGGATCAAATAAAGATATTTCCCGTTTTTACGCATTTCCCTTAAATCGGGATATTTCCGGTATAATTCGGAATCCAAGGCCAAGGGTTCCTCCGATTCCGCAATCACGATCCCATAAGTATCCTGGGTCGATTTACCGGAAGAAAAGTCGAACAAAGATAGATTCACAAAGCGTTTTGGATTTTGCCGGAATTCGGTCAGTAATTTATTGAGATTTTCACTCACTGCCGTCAGATTATAATACAAATCACGGTCATTCACCACTCCCCCTAGTGTACCTTTCCCCCGGTTGATCTTCATGACAATGGAATCGGTCTGTGCCAAAACACTATTCAAATAACGAACGGTATTAGCCAGATTAACCGCTTTAAGCGAATCGCTGATCCCGGTAATATTATCCAGGCTACGGGTTATATTCGCATTACTGTTTTCCAGGTTTCTGGTTATGCTATTGATATTCTCGAGAATTTTAGAAATCCGGGAGGACTCGTTGGCCAGCAAATCGTTCAAAGTACCGGAAGCATGCTCTACGTTATCCAGTGTGCGGCTGACACTTTTCAAGGATCCCCGGATATTTCCATTGGCATCTTCACTAAAAATCTCCTGCAAAGCCACCAATACCGTATCCAAAGAGACCATTACCGTCTCGGCTTTCTTCTTCAAGGGTTCCAATTGTTTGTTCAGTTGTTCCATGATACCCAATTCCAATTCCGTTCTCAAGGTATCCCCGCTCTGGGCATAAGTCGTTGCATCTCCGGGGATGAGGTTGATGGCTTTCGAGCCCATCAAGTCGGCGCTACGGATAGCAGCAATGGTATTGGAAGATATCTGCAATTTTTTTCCCACGGTAAACTGTACCAATACCTTATCGTACCGTTCACCGGTAAACTGTATGGCACTGACCTGTCCGACACTATATCCCCGATAGATTACACTACTGGAAACTTTCAATCCATCCACCCGGTCATAAATACCATAAAACACATTATTCCGGTCGAACAATGCTTTCGCTTTCAAAAAATTAATTCCCCAGATCAATATAACAACAGCAGCAATTGCTGTTAATGCCAGTTTCACTTCTCTTTTAACCTTCATTCCCATAACATCTTAATATCTTACTACTTTTTATTTTTCCGACTCCAATTTTCTGGCTTCTGCCACAGTAATTACTTTATTATTATATATCGCAATGATGAAACAATCTTTCACCTTACGCTTTACGGAAGAAAGTTTTTTCTTCACTACATCTAATTCCTTATCCTTAGCCACATAATAACGATAGCGTCCTCCGGAATTTATTTCCTCCACCTTCTCGCCTGTACAAAGCTTTGCAGGAGTTTTGACTTTCGAAGGAACAGAAGCCACCTGAATAGCATAAAACAATTCGTTTTTTCCGGATTCGGCAACTTGCGTTTTTTGTACTTCTGCAGCCTTTACGGACTGATTTCCATCCGATGCCACTACCGGCCCGGGTTGTCCGGAACGGTTCACGCTACTTTTTTTCTCTACTTGTCGTTTATAAGTTTCAATTCCTTTAAAAATAGCAGTAGCGATCTTCGTTTGTCCGGCCTGCGACATTAAAAATTTCTCATCTTCCCGGTTAGAGATAAAACCCGATTCGACAAGGATGGCAGGCATTGTTGCATCTTTCAGTACCAGATAACCGGCTTGTCTGACCCCCCGGTCTTTATGATTGGTCGCTTTGACCATCTCTGCTTGTACGGCACCGGCCAGTTCCAGGCTTTTTTCCTGATGGATATTCTGCATCAAACTAAAAATAATATAAGACTCGGGACTTGTCGGATCGAATCCGGCATAATTCTTTTCATAATCCTTTTCATGCCTGATTACAGCGTTTTCTTTCATCGCCACTTCCAGATTTTCCTTGTTTCGGGTAGATCCCAGCACATAAGTCTCCAGTCCCCGCACAGAAGGGGTTTTACAGGAATTGATATGAATAGAAATAAAAAGATCGGCTTTACAGTCGTTGGCGATCTTGCCCCGTTTATTCAGCTCTACAGGCACGTCTTTCGTACGGGTATACACCACCCGAATATCCGGATAGCGTTCCGAGATCATCTTTCCAAGTTTTAAAGCAATTCCCAAAGTGAGGTGTTTTTCCTGAGTAAGGGCACCGATTGCCCCGGGATCGCCTTCTTTATTAGCAAATCCACCATGACCGGCATCAATACAAATACATTTGATTTTTCCCGATTCTTTCTGAGCCATAGATTCATATGCGGAAAATATTACCAGTAACCAAAACAATATTCCGGTAAGTCCGTATCGAATTATCATGATATTTAAAACTTTTTAAAAAGAATGCTAGCTATTAACAATCAATATTTCTTACATTTGCAAACCGAATCCAAGGACCGGAATGCGTTTATTCATCACAAAAATAGTATAATAAATTGCAACTAAGAGCAAATATACTTCAATTTCTTACGATTTGCATCATTTTTATGATGGCAGCATGTTCCGTAGCATCACGGTCTTCACATGCCCGGAAAGATATTACCGCCAGCGAAATGCAAGAAAAGACAGCAGCGGGAAAGCAGCAAGAATCAGTACAACCAGATTCGACGGTTCAAGATAAAACTCCCGGGCCGGTGATTAAAGAAGTCCATCACCCGGTCAAACGTCCGGCATCGGTCAGAGACAGTTTATCTGCTGCCGATTCGGCTTTAATGGCTCCCCGTCCGACTGTGTCGGATTCTCTACAGGTACAATCCGATACACTCCAAACGGATAGTACGAAAACAGAGAAACCTCTTTTTAAAGATGTAGTAGAATACAACGCAGCCGATTCGATCATTCTGGATGTTCCCAATAAAAAAACTTTTTTATATAAAAATGCCTTTGTCAAATATCTGACGACGGAATTAAAAGCCGACTACATCGAATTAGATATGGAAAACAGCCTGGCTTATGCTTCCGGTCTTCCTGACAGTAGCGGTACGATTGTCGGCAAACCCAAATTCAAGGACGGTAGCCAGGAATTCGAAAGTCTGGATCTCAAATATAATTTCAAGACAGAAAAAGGATTTGTCAAAGAGATCATCACCCAACAAGGCGAAGGTTATGTCCAGGGAAAGCTGACCAAGAAAATGTCGGATTCGGTATATTGTATCAAAGACGGCTGGTATACCACTTGTGACAAACACGATCATCCGCACTTCTACGTACGGTTGAGCAAGGCCAAAATGATCCGGGACAAAAAGGTCGTTTCGGGATTTGCCAATCTTTACATCGAAGATGTACCTCTCCCTCTGGCTATCCCGTTCGGATTCTTCCCGATCACCAAAAAAGGAACCTCGGGAATTATTATGCCTACTTACGGTGAAGAACGTATGCGGGGATTCAACTTGCGGGACGGAGGTTACTACTGGTTTATCAACGATTATGTAGACCTCACGGTTACCGGTACGATCTATACCAATGGGTCGTGGGGCCTCAACGTAGGTTCGAATTACAGAAAAAGGTATAAATTCAGCGGTAATTTCGATTTCTCGATGAGCCGGAACCATACCAGTGAAAAAGGGACTCCGGACTATACCCAGTCCAAAGACTGGTCCATCCGCTGGCAACATTCCCAAGATCCCAAAGCCAATCCTTATACGACATTTTCTGCTTCGGTAGATATGTCTTCTGCGACAAACAACTATTATAACGCCACCAATATCAATGATATAGCCAACCAACGTAAACAATCCAGTATTTCCTGGAGCAAAAAGTGGCCCGACCGTCCGTTCAATATCACAGCCAGTTTTACCCACAACCAGAACAGCCGTGACTCCTCGATCTCACTTTCTTTTCCGAACCTGAACTTCCGGGTATCCCAGGTATATCCTTTTCGGCGTAAAGAACGTGTAGGTGAATTAAAATGGTATGAGAATATCGGTTTCACCTACAATGCAGAGTTACGTAACAGTATTCAGACCAAGGAATCCGAACTGGGAAAATCTTTCCAGAATATGGCCCGGGACTGGCAAAATGGTTTTAAACATTCTATTCCATTGAGTACCAGCATCAATATTGTAAAAGACCTATCCCTTTCTCCCTCGTTCACTTATAACGGTGTAGCCTATTTAAGTTCGATCCGTAAAGGCGACTGGGTAGCCGATTCTACGATGCCGGGAGGGGGTTATATCCCTGTCGATACGGTATATGGCCTGCATTACGCCCACAATTACAACGCAAGTCTGTCTCTTTCTTACAACCCGACGATTTACGGTATGTATCAATTCTTACCGACTAGCAAAATTTTTGCCATCCGGCATGTCATCCGCCCCAGTGCCAGCGTATCGTATACCCCTAAAATCGGTGTACCTAAAAGTAAATACTGGAAAACTTACACAGATTCACAAGGTAACGATCAGGAATATTCTATATTCGACAACAAGTTATACGGAACCCCTTCCGGTGCCGAAGAATCGGGGAGCCTGAGCCTGAGCCTCGACAACAACCTGGAAATGAAAGTCCGGAACGACAAAGATACCACCGGCAAGGAAGAGTATAAGAAAATAAAACTATTGGAGAGCTTTCGTTTACAATCCAGTTATAATTTCTTTGCCGATTCTATGCGCTGGTCGGTAATTCAGTTATCGGCCCGGACCAAAGTATTCAATGAAAAAGTCAACATAAACCTGACCGGAACGTTAGACCCTTATGCCATCAATGCCAATGCCGTCAGAATCAACAGGTACAATGGAGGTATCGGACGTCTGACCCGCGTATCGGCTTCTTCGGGCATACAATTCTCTTCGGACAACGGGAAAAACAAAGAAGAAAAGAACGATAGACTGAACGGTCATTATGATGAATATATGGATTTCGATGTTCCCTGGAGTATCAGTCTGGATTATACGTTCAGTTATTCGAAGAATTATTCGCGCAATACCGCTCCCGGAGCCAAAAAACCTTTGAGCAGCAATACCATTTCGCAGATGGTGCGTATCAACGGCGACTTTTCCCTGACCCCGAAATGGAAGATAGGCTACAGCACCGGTTATGACTTCCAGCAGAAAGAAGTGACGGCTACCAGTTTCAACCTCACCCGCGACCTGCATTGCTGGGAAATGACCTTTTCCTGCATTCCCTTCGGCACGCACCAGTCCTACAATTTCCAGATCAACGTCCGTTCCAGTCTGTTGAAAGACCTGAAACTAACGAAGCGGGACTCCTGGTACGACAGGAGGTAAGCACACCCGCTCAGCAAAGTGCCGGTCAGCAACCGCAAGTCGCGCCGATTTTTTTCTGCCTTTGTCAAAAAAATTCTCCTGACCGGACAATATTGATATGAAAACGTACATTTCTGATATTTGTTTTCCTACCCCTATTCTATTTTTGCAGAGGTAAACCGAACAATTATGAGGGAAATAATATTCATATCTATACTCTGCAGAATGCTGAATTTCGTGGCTTGTCAAAAAAAAGTGACCGATTATCCGATCCAACCCGTAAATTTCACCCAAGTCCATTTAGCGGATTCTTTTTGGAGTCCTAAACTGAGTATAAATCGCGAAGTATCCATCCCGACGGCTTTTCACCAATGTGAAATCAACGGCCGTCTGGACAATTTCGCTCTTGCCGCAGGTCTGAAAACCGGAGAACACCAGGGAGATTTTCCCTTTGACGACACCGACATTTACAAAGTAGTCGAAGGAGCTTCCTACGTGCTGGCAGTGCAATACGACCCACAGCTCGACCATTATCTCGACAGTGTCATCCACCTGATAGCAGCAGCTCAGGAACCGGACGGTTATCTTTACACTTGCCGTACCAATCGTTGTGACCGCCTTCAGCGCTGGATGGGCAGCCGTCGCTGGGAGAAAGTCAATAGCCACGAACTTTACAACTGCGGACATTTATACGAAGCCGCCACGGCTCATTATTATGCTACCGGTAAACGTCATTTACTTGACGTCGCGATAAAGAATGCCGACCTGGTATGTCAGGTTTTCGGAACAGATTCAGGACAGATCCATCAGCCCTCGGGGCATCCCATTGTCGAGATGGGGCTTGTTAAAATGTACCGGGTGACCGGTAATCCCAAATACCTGGAAAAAGCGAAGTATTTTTGTGAGGAAGCGGGACGTCTCTCCGATGGGCGCCCTGCCAGTCCGTATAGCCAGGACCACAAACCGATCAAGGAACAAGACGAGGCTGTAGGACACGCCGTACGGTTCGGTTACCTGTATTCGGGTGTCGCAGATGTCGCCGCCTTGTGCCAGGATCAAGGATTCATCGAAGCTTCAAAACGGCTATGGAACAATATCACCGACCGGAAATTATATATCACAGGAGGTATCGGAGCCAGAGCCTGGGGAGAAGGATTCGGGGAAAATTACGAACTTCCGAACATGACTTCCTATTGTGAAACTTGTGCCTCTATCTCCAATGTCTACTGGAACTACCGTCTGTTTTTACTAACCGGGGAATCGAAATATTACGATGTGCTCGAACGTGCCTTATACAATGGAGTCATTTCGGGAGTCTCTCTCGATGGGAAACGTTATTTTTACGACAATCCTTTGATGTCGGACGGTAGTCATGACCGGAGCGAATGGTTCGGTTGTTCCTGTTGTCCTTCCAATATCACCCGCTTTATGCCGTCCATTCCGGGTTATGTGTATGCCGTCCGAGGGAATACTCTTTTCGTCAATCTATACATGGGCAACGAAGGTCAAATAACTCTGGAGGGCCAACCGGTCCGCATCAAACAGGAAACCCGTTATCCCTGGGAAGGCAGGATCAAGCTGACTTTGGATCACTCTCCTGCTTCTTCGTTTACTCTGGCTTTGCGTATTCCCGGTTGGGTACAACAGCAACCTCTTCCCGGCACCCTATATACCTATCTCGACAAAGATACAACAAGTTATACCATCAGCCTGAACGGAAAAACGGTAAAACCGGAAGTCCGGAACGGTTATGCCCTTCTCCGAGGCGACTGGCAGGGTAACGATCAAATCGTCCTGAATTTACCGATGCATGTCAGAAAAGTAATCGCCGACCCACAAGTTATCGACGATCGTAACAAATATGCTCTAATATACGGTCCGATAGTATATTGTGTCGAAGCCAGCGATCATGACGGTTACGCTTTGGATCTGTTTACAGAGGAAGATACTCCGTTCAGTCCGGAGTTTAAGTCCGATTTGCTTCACGGTGTCATGACCTTAAAAGGCCAGGGATATCATTTACTTTCCGACGGCCATACGACTCTGCCAACCTCCGTGACGGCCATTCCTTATTATGCCTGGGACAACCGCGGAGCCAACGAAATGAATGTATGGATCCCTTATACCCGCGAGGCCAGCATTCCACGCCGCACAGAAACCCTGGCTTCACAAGCACAGGCTTCTGTTTCGATCCCTTACGGAGGATACGGTTTGAACGACCGGTTCGAACCCCGCAATTCGGCGGATAAATCGATGCAGTTTCACAATTGGTGGCAATGCTTTGGCACAGAAGAATGGGCTCAATACGAATGGGACCAACCGATGACTCTCACCGAAGCATCCGTATATTGGTTGGAATTAGGACATTACGATATCGATTTCCAACTCCCGGTCTCCTGGCGTCTCGAATACAAAGCCGGCGAGAAATGGCTGCCGGTAAAAAATACCGATCCTTACGAAATCGCTAAAGATAAATATTGTACAGTCCACTTCCAGCCCGTCAGAACCAAAGCTCTGAGATTAACCGCCCAGTTACAGGAAGGCAAATCAGCCGGAATATTGGAATGGAAAGTAAGGTAAAGTCTCTTAAAACTTAAACTTTACTTTTACCAACAGAGGGTTGCTATCTTCCGGGATCCGGAAATGAGTTTTCTGAATAATAGCTCTTTTTAAAAGATCCTGCCGATTCAGTAAGATTTCATCCCAGTCCCGGTAATCGTTATAGATACCATAAAAAAAGTCTTTATCGGCCCCCACAATCATGAACATCCCGTCGGCATCATCTCCTTTTCTCTCCCAGGTAATCGTTTTGCTATTTTTAAAAGAGTGGATACAATAACAATCGGTTGCCTCAGGTCCGCAATACGAGAAATAGAAGTAATCCCGGGTATCGTAAATATAGACCGGCATTTTATAATAATCAGAACGGAGATAAGTTTGCAGATCCGATGAATACCGGTTTTTTATCGTCTCTTTCCCAAAATCGATTTTCACCCGGGGTACCGGCAAACTATCCGAAAGATAATAACAGATATTATCACTATCCTGAGGCCGGAGAATATATCGATTATCGCTAGTCTGGGTTATCAGAGCTATATTCAGGCCATAGTCTTTACGAGGCAGAAATTTTTGCAGGATTCGCCCCTGTTCGTCATAACGATACAAACAATAGAAATCTTCCGAAAAATTATTCTCGTCCATTTGCGGGCAATAATACAAAAAAGCCGAATGACCGGGTCCACTCGCTATCGCATCGAAGCCATTACATATCTCTGGAAGCTCCAGTGTCGTTTTCCGGATAAACCGTCCGGTCTCCGTACTATATTTCACGATCTCACATCCTCCCAAAATCCATAATTCCCGGGCATCCTGGCTGAGGCATACATCATCGATAGTAAGGTATTCTTCGGGGCCACGGCCATTCTTTCCGATTTGAAATAAAAACTTTCCTTCAGGACTGAACATGAACATGCTGGCAGTACTTTTAATCAGGACATTTCCGTTAGGCAAAAGCAGTATTTTTCCCACCAGTCCGATCAACGCTTTCCCGGTAGTCTCCAAAGGAACAACTTCAACCGAATCGATATACGGCAACAGGTCGTCCACCGCATTTCCTGCACTCAAGGGAGTTATTATTTCCTGTTCAATCGAAACCGGTTTACTCTGATTTCCGCACCCGGCAAGAAACAGGAAGAAAGAAAAGAAGAAAAAAGATTCTAATTTTAGCATAGACATAAGGTTCTCTTTTTCAACAAAGATAGTAAAAAAGGTTTATAAACCTTAAACAAGCAAGAAGTAATTTTAAGTACCTTACGCACTAATTCTATTTAGGTTTTAAAAGTTGTACCCCGAACTTCAGGTTCTCTCAACAGGAACAAAGTGAGTCCCGGCAAACCGGTCACCGAAGACGAATTAGTAACGACGAATAAACTTACATTTTTTAATTTTAATAAAAAATCATTATTCACTTGTTTATCTTCAATTTTTTCTTTTCCTTTGTAAAACAGATACAAGAGGTATCTGTCAACAAAATGTTGATGCGTTACTATTACGCGTTCTGAAAGCAAGAAAACTGACAATTTTTAAATAGGAAATCAGAACGATTGTAGCAACGCTCACGTAGGAGGTTCGTATATCAATGATACCTAAGCGTGAGCTTGCTCTTTCTGTTCCTAACCATTGTCAGTGGTTCTTGCCAGATTGAGTTAAGTTCCACGCTTGAACCGAAGTATGTTTTTTATCAATCTGATATACAGTTATAATCTATTATTTTCTTGTATATTTGATACCCAATAGTTCCCAGACGTATATTTGTTGAGAAGGACTACTAAAATTATATAGTAACAGAATACTGCTATTTCGAGGATAGTAATACATAGAATAAGTTTATGCTGATTTTGTTAATCTATGTATAACTAACCTAATGTCAGATATTGTTTTTCTAACTTTTGTTTCATGCTCTTTCAAAAATTGTTGGGATATTACAAAATTCGCTTCTTGCATGTCACCATCTGTAAGCCATTTCCAATATGACGTTGCTAAATTTTGTATTGAATTTTTATCGTTTAGAAATTTAGGAAAAGATTCTTTGATTTCTTCTAGTATCATATCAGAAATGACATCTCCTCTGTGAAATGTCATTCTAATATCGGTTTTTGCATCGTCTAGGGATATTTCACCTTTACTAAGCTGTTCTAAAATAGACATATTCCTACTATATACATCGCAAAGTTCCATTAAATCTTTGGATATTATATCGCGAGCCACATTCCTTTTATTTAGCGAATTACCTAAATATACAACAGCAATTGTTAATGCAGTTGTAATAATGAGCATTAACGCATCAATAATATTTATCTCATAGTTTATACATCCTCTAATAAAGGATAAAATTACTAGAGTTACAACTATTCCTATTGCAGCTCCACTAGCATATTTAAGTAGTTCTTTCATTACCTGTCTCTTTTGGTTGGATGTTCTATTTCCGTTATGATACGTTTTTTTCTAATTTCACTTTCATTAGAAATAAAATCAATTGTAGAAAGAACAACTTCACTTCCCATTTCTAGAGAAAGTTTACCAAAAGCCCCTGATACAAATGAAGATGGATATCCCCACACTCCATCCAAATTAATTATGAGTTTTACTTTATTTCTTACTGCTTCTTCAAATTTGGGTTTTAACAATACCTCAAAAAACTCTTCGCCAGAATGTGGTCCGTCTTTACGATATCGAGCTCCTGGAGAGTCAGAGAAATCAGCCTTTATGTCTATGATAATATCTTCCATATTACTTTTTCTATGTTCAACAATCAAACCAAATTAAATACAAAGATACCACATTTAATGGTCTAAACCGTTATTATGTTTATTAAAAATACTATATGTCTTTGTTTGTTGTATCTCCGTTTGTTAATTCCCAAAACAGCATAGTACCAGAAAAGTTGTGTTCGAGAGCTTCTGCTGTCTTATCTTTTAAGTTTATTTTCACATCATTGCTTATTATATAGGCTCGTGCAAAATATTGAGAATTGCTATTGACAGCTATTTGTGGAATCCCCTTTCCTCTAATTTTATTGTCTACTTTTTCTCGTGATTTAATTTTGCCGTCAAGAAGATCGGGCACTAAATCAGTATTATTTTCCAAGCCTATAACTCTCTTGATTTTTTTAAATACCTGTACAGGGATACTATCAAATATACCAACACCTAAATCTATAAATGTATACATCGTGTGCCCATTAGGGGCGTTATAAGTATATAACCACCATTTGAATTGATTTGCATTTGAATTATTGCTTGCGTGATTATTGGTATTTGACATTGCTTCTATTAGCATTTCATATAGATCTGGGAAAGGTTTATTACTTCCAAACACATGTTTTGTTCCTAGTATACATGCGTTTTTTGCTATATCTGATTGCACTTGATAATTGCTTTCTTGATGGAACAAATTAGTATCACTTTTGTGTGCAGATTTTAAAACCTTTGTTGCTTTTACATGATTATAAAAGCCAGACTCTGTAAATAATTTAAGAAGTTCTGGATCTGTAGGTGCATTTCCCCTAATGCGTCCTCTTTTTCCTAAAAACGACTCATCATTAGCACATGCGGCAAGTAATGCTATTGCATCTGAAGATAAAGCTGTTATATGTGACAAATCACATTGAACCTTTTCCTTATTATGCAATAACGATTTGCATTTTATGAAATATTCTAGAATTTCATTTGTATTATCTATGAATGAAAAGTTTTTAGGAACCTCTAGTTCTACATAAGCTTTACGTTCCCATTTCAGTTGTGCCACAAGTCCTCTTCGTCTATTTTCAAGACGATGCCTACGGCGCAACTTGTAACTTTTGCTTTGACGCTTCATTGTGCGCCTCATTCGTTTGAGTTGATAACGCCGTCTTTTAATCTCTTTTTTGGTTTTATAATTCACGAAATTACAATTTAACGATAATGTTATAATTTATTAAACGCTGTTCTATAAGTGCATTATTTTACCATATTCACTTTGGGGCATTTAGTTATTTATACTACAAAAGTATAAAAATAATCCGGACTATTGAATATAATTCACTATATTTGCATTATAAAATTGCATCTAAGAATGAAACTAAATAAGATAAAGGCAGTTTTGTCGGACAAAGGCATTTCTCAGACGTGGTTGGCAAAAAAACTGGATAAGAGTTTTAGTATGGTTAATGCCTATGCTTGCAACAGAATCCAACCTAACTTGGAGACACTGCAACAAATAGCAGAGATTCTTCAAGTTGACTTAAAAGATCTGATAACAGATAAGGATGAACGAGAATGATATTCTGTGGGCATGTGTTATCTTTTTGGCGTATAACTTCTGATAATGCAGAAATATAGGAACGACTATGACTCCGGAAGAAAAAGCTAGGCAAAAGATAGATCTGTGGTTTGCCGAAGCAGGTTGGAAGGTAATCAATAGAGAAGATTATGAACCGACTTGCACGGCTGTCGCAATAAGGGAAGGGTTGCTAAAAGGTAATCTTGAGGCAGATTATTTCCTTTTCATTAACGGAAAGGCTATTGGTGTGCTTGAAGCTAAAAGAGAAGAAATAGATCCTTTTTCCAACAATGTTTGCGAACAGGCTGTATTATATGCTAAAAGTGTTCCCCATATCTATCAGGCATATCAGAAGCCATTGCCGTTTATCTTTACTTCAAATGGCAAAGAACTGTTTTTCTGTGATTTTCGCGAACAAAAGCAAAGTTTTAAACAGATAATGGCTATCCCTACTCCTTATGAGTTGGTCAAGCAGTTAGGAATAAGTGATTATTTCGCAGGACTTCCCTCTTTGCAGAAAAAAGGATTACGTGATTGTCAGTATGAGGCAGTTACTGAACTGGAAAAAAGTTTCAGGAGTGGGCAGAATCGCGCCTTGATGGTTTTGGCTACAGGTGCAGGTAAAACATATACAGCATGTCTTGCTGCATATCGTCTTCTTTCATATACTCCAATGAGAAGAGTGTTATTTCTTGTGGACAGAAATAACCTCGGGAAACAGGCAGAGGGAGAATTTGGTACTTTTCGGCTAACAGAAAATGGAGATGCATTCAATACAATATTTACAGTGAATCGTCTTCGTTCCTCTTCTATACCATCTGATAGTAATGTCGTTATTTCAACAATACAGCGTCTTTTTTCTTTTCTGAGAGGAGATACTATTGAGGATAATGACAATGATGATGATAATGAGCCTACAGAAGAAGTTGTATTACCTCCTAATCCCAATTTACCACATGATTATTTTGATTTGATTATCATAGATGAGTGTCACCGCTCCATTTATGGGAATTGGCGTAAGGTATTGGAATATTTTGATACAGCCAGGCTTGTTGGATTGACAGCTACACCAATTCCTGAAACAATGGCATTCTTTAACAATAATCGCATAGTCAACTACACATTGGAGAAAAGTATCGTTGATGGTGTAAATGTAGATTGCCGTGTATATCGAATCAAAACTCAGGTTACAGAAAATGGCGGCGCTATATTAGAAGGAGAAAAAATCAAAGAAGAAACGCGATATACCGGAGATGTAAAAACCATTTCCAATAAAGAAACGAAGACATATACCAATAAAGAACTAAACAGAAGTGTCATTAACCCTGCGCAAATAAAACTTATTCTCTCCACTTATCGCGATGTCGTCTATACCGAGTTGTTCAATGATCCACAACGAGAAGCAAATTTTGACTATCTGCCAAAGACTTTGATCTTTGCTCTAAATGAGACTCATGCCAGCAATATCGTACAGATAGCTAAAGAGGTATTTGGACATACAGATGACCGTTTCGTGCAAAAAATAACTTATTCCGCGGGCGATAGTAATGAATTGATACGTCAGTTCCGGAATGATAAGGATTTCAGAATTGCCGTAACTTGCACATTGGTAGCAACTGGTACAGATGTTAAGCCTCTTGAAGTATTGATTTTCATGCGTGATGTAGAATCTTTACCGCTCTATATACAGATGAAAGGACGTGGTGTACGCACAATTGGAGATGAGCAGTTACGGAATGTTACCCCAAATGCGTTTAGTAAAGATTGTTTCTATTTGATAGATGCCGTAGGTGTTACTGAACACGAGAAAACAATACCTACGATAACTGATGAGCTGACTACAAAGATTATTACTCTTAAAGAGCTGTTGGAACAGATTACCCATAGTTACCTTCCTGACGAGCATCTGAAACGTCTTGCTGCAACACTTTCCAGAATATACAACAAAGCTGACAATTCACAGCGAACTGAGTTCATACGTTTAGCAAATGACGACATGAAAGAACTTGCTTCAAGGATTTACGAAGCATTTGAAAACAATATTCTGCCGCCATTCATAAGTACTAAAGAGCCTAATAACGAACGGAAAGGTTTAGTAGCTCCGCTTGCAAATCATGCAGATGCGCGTCGATATCTGCTTATTCTTGCTGCCGGGTTTGTCAACACACTAATGCCTGGTGAAGACACGCTTATATCTAAAGGTTTTTCAATAGAAGAAGCTAAAAGTACCACAGAAGCCTTTGAAGATTTTTGCAAAGAACATAGTGATGAAATAGAAGCTCTACGTATAATTTATAATAATGAAGGTGAGCCAATTACCTATTCAATGCTAAAAGATTTGGAAAACAAACTCAAGATGGCTAACAATCATTTTACTTCCAAGCAATTATGGAACTCATATGCCATTTTGAATCCAAATAGCGTTCGACGTTCTTCTACAAAAGAGGAGAGCGATGCTTTGACTAATATCATACAGCTTGTACGTTTTGCTTTACGCCAGATTGAGCGGTTAGATAGTGTTGTTTCCACTTCTAAACAGTATTTCAATCTATGGTTAGGACAAAACCAGCGCGAAATAACAGATAAACAACGTGAAGTTATCAGTCGTATTGTAGATTATATTGCTTCCAACGGAGCTTGTACAATCAAAGAGATTCGTGAAGATGATGCAACTCAGGCAGCACAGATGATCCGTGCCTTTGGCAATATGCAGAAAGCTAACGAAGCTTTACAGTCTCTATATACATTTGTAGTTTTAAGAAAAGCAGCATAATAATGACAACCATACAAATAATAGATAGGATAAGATTAAATCGAACTGGTTTGCAAACAAAAGATGCTGATGGGCGATGGGTCAATGTACATAAGCAACAAGGGGATTTAGATGGCGCATGTTCTATTTATTCCCTTGTGATGGCAATGCTATGCCAAGGGATGATTGAAGAGCAAGATATTCAACTATATAAATTCCCCGATAGGCGTACTCCTAAAGGCAAATTCTTATACCATTTTTTCTATGAACAAGGTTTTATTCAAAATGGTTATAACTATACAGCATTAGCACGTGAAATCAATGAACAGCCATTTGAAATTAGGGCAATACACAAAAGGCCAAGATCTAATGATGATAGGATTGAATTGATAAGGCAATTCGTAAGCCAGAATACTCCAGTTATAATCTCGACAGAATTCAATGATGGTGCACATGCTTTATTGGCTATAGGAATAGAAAGCGATGAAAATGACATCATAACTAAAATTTTCTGTCTTGACCCTGGAGCTACATCTCCAAAAGTATCCCCGTGGAATTGTTTTATTGATGTGTCAAAAGAAGGCAAATCGCAATATCCATTCTATTATGTAACTGAAATAAATACTTATAAAGTCACATTAGATGACATGCTTATAATAGAGCATAAAAATTTTGATTAAAATTATGGCAGCAAATAATACAACAGAGCAATCGCTCACCAAAAAAGTTTGGAATCTGGCAACAACCCTTGCCGGACAAGGTATCGGCTTTACTGACTATATCACACAGCTTACCTATCTTTTATTTTTGAAGATGGATGCTGAGAATGTAGAAATGTTTGGAGAAGAATCAGCAATACCATCTGGTTATCAATGGAGTGATTTAATATCTCTTGACGGTCTGGATTTAGTAAAGCAATACGAAGATACTCTGAAACAGCTGAGTGAACAGGAAAACCTTATCGGTACAATTTATACAAAAGCACAAAACAAGATTGACAAGCCAGTCTATTTAAAAAAAGTCATTACCATGATTGATGAGGAACAATGGCTGATCATGGATGGAGACGTGAAAGGTGCTATCTACGAAAGCATCCTTGAGAAGAATGGACAGGACAAGAAAAGTGGTGCCGGTCAGTATTTTACTCCACGCCCGCTCATCAAAGCAATGGTAGATTGCATAGCTCCACAAATTGGAGAAACAGTTTGTGACCCGGCCTGCGGCACCGGAGGTTTTCTCTTGACTGCATATGATTACATGAAAGAACAGTCTGCCAGTAAGGAAAAACGTGATTTCTTGCGTAACAAGGCACTGCATGGTGTAGATAACACACCATTGGTCGTAACGCTTGCTTCCATGAACCTATATTTGCATGGTGTGGGAACAGACCGAAGTCCGATTGTTTGTGAGGATTCATTGGAGAAAGAACCATCCACCCTTGTAGATGTAATACTTGCCAATCCTCCTTTCGGCACCAGACCGGCAGGTTCTGTGGATATTAACCGTCCGGATTTCTATGTAGAAACGAAGAACAATCAGTTGAACTTTCTTCAACACATGATGCTGATGCTCAAAACCGGAGGTCGTGCAGCCGTAGTATTACCAGACAATGTCCTTTTTGAAGGTGGTGCTGGAGAAACAATTCGCAAGAAGTTACTCTCAGACTTCAACTTACACACGATACTTCGTTTGCCTACAGGTATTTTCTATGCACAAGGTGTAAAAGCAAATGTATTGTTCTTTTCCAAAGGTCAACCAACAAAAGAGATTTGGTTCTATGATTATCGTACTGACATCAAACATACGCTTGCTACTAATAAATTAGAGAGACATCATTTGGATGATTTTGTCACATGCTATAATGCAGGAAACTTAAAAGGACGCAAAGAGATATATGATGCAGACAATAATCCTCAAGGGCGTTGGCGTAAATATCCTGTAGATGATATTCTCACTCGTGACAAGACAAGCCTTGATATAACCTGGATAAAACAAGGAGGAGAGTCTGATGACCGCTCCTTGGCAGAATTGATGGCTGACATAAAAGAGAAAAGTAAAACTATTAGCTCAGCAGTTGCAGAACTTGAGAAGCTGCTTGCAAACATAAATGAAGATTAAGCATATGAAGAATAATGACATCGCAAAATCAATAGAACAACAATTCGGAGAAATCATAGATATTATTCTCCAACATAAAAGTAATGCTTCAAGAGCCGTCAATGAAGAGTTGCTACTCACAGCATGGCATGTAGGTGGATATGTATCTGCTAAACTGAAGAGCGAAGAATGGGGAAGTAAGGTTGTTTCTCAATTGTCCGAATACATACGTTCGCAATATCCCGACATCAAAGGATATAGCAAAAGAAGCATATACAATATGGTAATGTTTTATGATGAGTATTCATCAGAAACGTTCATAGCAACAATAAGCCAATATTTGAATACTGAATTTGTGCAGCCAAAAACTGCACAAATTGAAGCAAGAAATCATACACAGGGAACCACTGTAATTGTGCAACCGTTGGCTGCACAATTTGTCCAGCCAGCAATTGGACAAATGCCTAAAATATTGGAGTTAACGACCTTGACTAATCATATAGAAATATTATGCCGATGTAAAAGCAACGAAGAACGGTTGTTTTATATACTCTATGCCAATAAAGAGCATTTAGTAAAACGAGAGCTCCAACGTTGCATTTCTAACCAAACTTATGCAGGATTATTAGGAAGCAAGGACAATATGTCAAAAGGATTACTGGAAAGATATCCTAATGCGCCAGTCATGTTCAAAGACACCCTGTTCGTAGATTTTCTCAACCTGCCGAAAAAGCATAGCGAATCAAAATTAAGAAACGGTTTAGTAGAACACATGAAACAGTTTATTCTTGAACTGGGAAAAGACTTTATATTCATGGATCAGGAATATCGCCTTAATATTGGTGCATCTACATTCAAGGCTGATTTACTGTTCTTTCATCGCGGCTTACAGGCATTGGTCGCTGTAGAATTAAAAAAGACAAAGTTTCATCCTCGCGACCTCGGACAGTTGGAATTTTATCTGGAAGCACTCGACCGGGATGTAAAACGCTCCAACGAAAATCCGTCTATCGGTATTATTCTTTGCCCTGAAGCAGACCGGGTAGTAGTAGAGTACGCTATGAGCCGGAGCATGAGTCCTACGATGATTGCTGAATACAAACGCATACTCATTCCACAAGAACGCATGCAGCAGCAACTGAATGAGTTCTGCAATCTATTCTTAAACAAAGACTAACCCAAATGGATACAAAAAAATTACGTCAAAAAATATTAGACCTCGCCATTCGCGGTAAACTTGTTCCTCAAGATCCGAATGACGAACCGGCATCCGTATTACTTGAACGCATCAAAGCAGAGAAAGAACGTCTAATAAAAGAGGGGAAAATAAAGCGTAGTAAGAAAACAAATAATGCTTCTGATACTCCCCATTATGAGAACGTTCCGTTTGAGGTACCAAAGGGATGGGTATGGACAACATTGGGAAGTATTAGCAACTATGGAACAAGTATAAACGTTCAAGTTGGAGACATTGATAGTAATGAATGGATCTTAGAACTTGAAGATATAGAAAAAGATACGGCAAAGATAATTCAACATCTTAGCAAAAAAGAACGATTTCTAAATGGAACTCGCCATAAATTCCAAAAAGGGGATATTCTTTATTCAAAACTACGTACATATCTCAATAAAGTATTGGTTGCTTCTAATGGTGGATTTTGTTCAACGGAAATAATGCCTTTTGGAACTTATGGTGTATTATCAAATGAATATATATGCCATGTGTTGCGTTCTAATCATTTTCTTGATTATACATTACGATGCGGATACGGTGTAAAAATGCCGAGACTTAGTACAAACGATGCTTGTAAAGGAATGATACCACTTCCTCCTCTTGCAGAACAACAACGCATTGTAACCGAAATAGAAAAATGGTTTTCTCTGATTGACCAAATAGAGCAAGGGAAAGATGATTTGCACAGTATTGTCAAGCAAACTAAAAGCAAAATCCTCGATCTCGCCATTCACGGGGAACTCGTGCCGCAAGATCCGAACGACGAACCAGCCATTGAGTTATTGAAACGCATAAATCCTAGCTTCACACCTTGTGATAACGGGCATTATCCGCAGTTACCTGATAGTTGGACAATAGTTCCCATGCAAATGCTATGTTCTTTGACGGATGGAGAGAAACTTGACGGTAAGGGAATGCCAAATCTTGATGTAAAATATCTAAGAGGAGAACGTGACTTTAAGACACTGACAAATGGGCGATATGTAGCAGCCAATAGCCTATTGATTTTGGTTGATGGAGAAAACTCTGGTGAAGTGTTCAGAACGCCGATTGAAGGTTATCAAGGCAGCACATTCAAGCAACTACATATCAATGAAAATATGCTTGCAGAGTACATCTTACACGTTATAAACCTGCATCGTAAAGCATTGCGTGAAAACAAAGTAGGTTCGGCAATACCTCATCTGGATAAGAAGCTATTTAAGGCAATAGAGGTACCCGTACCACCTTATGATGAACAAGTAAGAATTGTAACTGTGATAAATTCAATGCATAGTAAATTGGATGCAATAATGGAGAATTTATAAACTCTCAATTATTGCATCAAGTTTTTCAAACATTGCGTTTGCTGCATTGATTATACGCTTTTGTTCTTCTTTTGGTGGTATTGGTATGCAAAGTTTAGAGTATTCTGAAATCCAATAACGCTTATGAGTGTCACCAATGAGCCGTGTTATGTTCATAAACATAGCAACATATTCAATTTCTATATCATCTGCTACTTTTAAGATTTTCATAGCAGATGATTTCACCTTGAATGGAAAATCAACGAGTTTAGAATCTGTGGTGAAGTCATCAAAAATGATACAGGGCGTATTCTTGCTTATTCCGGGCGATAGTCGGCCACCGATTCCGGTGATACTCGGCCACCCGTGTTAGAGTTGTAAAGATATCAATATTTCTTTCTCATGCTGTCTCCCCGGAGTTCAAAGCGCAGAGATTTGTGTACCAGCCTGTCCAGACAGGCCTCTGCAAGCATCTCGTTGCTGAAGACTCCGTACCAGTCTGCGACGGGAAGCTGGCTGGAGATTATGAGTGATTTCTTATGGTACCTGTCATCAATGATCTGTTCAAAGTCATTCTGCTGCTGACCTTCCAGCCTAAGCATGCCGAAGTCATCGATGATTATCAGATCGAGCCGTTCGATTTTTTCGAAGAACTTGAGCTCATGCCCTTCAATGCGGGCCAGTTTAAGCTCATCCAGCAGTCTGCTTACAGTATAGTACTTCACCTTGTATCCCAGTCTGCAGGCACCTTCCCCCAGGGCACATGCAAGGAAGGACTTGCCTGTTCCGGTGGGGCCGCTGATTATGATGGTGGCTCCTGCCTTGAGGTATTCTCCTGTGGCAAGCTGACTGACTGCTCCGGCCGGTATTCCTCTGGCATCACTGGCTTCCAGTTCCTCAATGCATGCGTGCTGCTTGAAGTTGGCGCTCCTGATCAGCCTGGCTATCCTGTTGTTGCGTCGGCTGTCCAGTTCGCTTTGAAGCAGCAGTTCAAGGCCGTCGGAGAATGACAGCCTGTCTGTCTGATGTGTCTCGTTCAGTGTTCTCCAGCACGATGCCATTCCTGGCATGTGCAGTTTTGTGAAAGCGGATGATATATTGTCCATGTCGGTATTGTCATGTTATTGAAAGAAAAGATTTCCGCGCATATTCGCATGGTCTGTGGGGTCCGGCGCGGTTGCGGACTTCCTGACCTGTGATGACATCTGCACCGTCCTGATTACATTTTCCAGGCGTTTGCCTGTAAAGAGACGGTTCTCGGTGCAGATATCGCATGCCTCATCAAAGATATCGCAGGGATGGTTCCTCTGGAGTCTGAGCATCATGTCGCATGTCCTGTAGTAGTATTCAGGAGGATATGTGGCGCTTGTACTTGAGAACATCGCATCGAACAGTCTGAACAGACTCTCTGATACGCTCTTTGCCCGGGTCTTGTAGTATGAGGCGGAACGTCTGGTGAACGCCAGCGTATTCGATGCCAGGTGCTCATCCTGTGATGTATAACCGTAACTACGGTCTCTCCTGTGAGTGGCTACACACTCGCCACGTACGTATATTTTCACCAGTGATGAAGTGAAGATGATCTTGGCCTTGTTCCCGATAAGTGTATGCGGCACGGAGTAGTAGTGCTTGTCGCAGCTGAGATAGACGTGTCCGTTCTGCTGGACTGTCACTTCTGCGTATCTTTTCATCTGGTATGGCGTGGCGGGCAACGGACGCAGTTCCGGCTTCTCTATCGCATGGAAGTGTTCCTCCCGTGTATAGGGGCGCTGCTGCATGCGGGTCTGATTATGGCGTGTAAGATATTCGGCTACAGCGGAGTTCAGCTCTGCCAAAGAGAAGAACTGCCGGTTGCGGAGTCTGGCGTATATCCTGTGATATATTACCTGCACCTGGTTCTCTACCTTCGCTTTATGAGTAGGTCTTACCGGCTGGCATGGTATTGTCACGAAGCCGTAATGATTCCCCATGTCCTCCATCGCCTTGTTCAGTACAGGTTCATACCTGTCCGACTTGATTACCGCTGCCTTTAGATTGTCCGGGACTATTATTCTCGGCACACCGCCATAGAACTCCAGTGCCTTTGCCAGTGCGTACAGGAAGTCCTCCGTCTTTTGAGACGGAACGCAGATGGCGAACGTATAGTCGGTACATGCCATAGTGCTTATAAAGGTCTGTACTCTTATCAGTTCTCCAGTCTCCACATCCACATAGCCAAGAGTGTCTCCGGCGAAGTCCACGAAGAGCTCTTTCCCGGGGTCATGCTGAAGAACCGAAGTCGGTGTCTTCCGTGCCTTCAGGTTCTGCGACAGATGGAAGTAGAACTGCGACTTCTCATACCCGTCCGGATGAGTCCGCTTGTATTCCTCCCATACAAGCTGTCTGGTGACATGTTTGTGCGAGAGCTGTTCCACAAACTCCGGCAGCAGTTCAAGAAAAGTCTCCATCCTGCTGTCTGTATATGCCGGGTTGCCGGGATGGAACCGCTTCTCTAGAACCGGGTCGTCCAGTCTCAGCAGTGCGTCTATGTCCAGGGAATCCAGTTCTGCCATCCGTACATACTCGTTCGTCTTGTCCCTGCTTATTTTGAGCTCCTTGGCTATCTGCCTGTTGGAGAGGCCCAGTTTCTTTAATTGAAGAAGTTGTTTGATCCTGCTCATGTCAATTGTTTTTCCTGCCATATCCTTTACCTGTTATTCCCATGGCAAAGGTATGTGATTCGACAAATGTGTGGCCGACTATACTCCGGAAAAGATTGACATACAGCCTGTCGGATTTTGACAATGGCCGACTATACTCCGGAATGGATGTGTCTGAAATGCCGTCTTCTGGCAGAAATTGAATGGTGGCCGACAATGCTCCGGAAAATGAGAGCCCGACCGCTGCTTTTTTGCATTTTTTGCTCATTTTTTACCTGTTTTTTATAGGTGAGCGAGCATCTTTTTGACCTTTTTAGGCTGGAATTACTGGCCGACCTTGCTCCGGAATACCTAGTATTCTGATAAATGCCTTCTGTTTCGTTGGTATATCCTATTACAAAAGACTTCCCTGCCGTTAAAACAGGGGTTAAATATCTGTCGTCATAATCAGTTGAATTGACTATATAGGCTTGTGGTTGTTCGTATTCAACTATGTCCTCTAATCGGCATTTGCACCACCCGTCAGGCAACTGCGGATAATGCCCGTTAGGTTGCGCTTTATATTGTTATCGTATTCATCAAAAATAAATGTATATGATAACAAGATTCAAAGACTATCTTGCCAAAACGAATTTGGCAAAGAACACCGTAGCATCGTATGTGTGGACGGTGAACTACTTTCTCAGTCACTATGGAGAAGTGAACAAGAAAAACCTGTTGGCCTATAAGGGCTATCTGGTGGAAAACTTCAAACCGCAGACCGTCAATCTCCGTTTGCAAGGCATCAACAAGTATCTGGAGTTTACCAAGCACGACAGGCTGAAAGTGAAGTTTGTCAAAGTGCAACAAAAGAACTTCTTAGAGAATGTCATCAGCGATGCCGATTACAAGTTTCTGAAAGCTCAGTTGAAGGCTGACGGTTACGAGGATTGGTATTTCGTAGTATGGTTCATGGCGGCGACAGGTGCACGGGTAAGCGAGTTGTTGCACATAAAGGTTGAACACGTGAAACTGGGTTATCTCGACCTTTACAGCAAAGGTGGCAAAGTGCGCCGTTTATACATTCCCAAAAACTTGCGGAGTGAAGCTTCATTATGGCTGAAAAGAAAAGGTATCACGAGCGGCTATCTCTTTCTCAACCGTTTTGGGCAGCGCATAACGACACGCGGTATTGCCCAACAGTTAAAGCATTTTGCCGATAAATATGGATTGAACCGTGATGTTGTTTATCCTCATTCTTTTCGTCACCGTTTCGCCAAGAATTTCCTTGACCGTTTCAACGACCTTGCTTTATTGGCCGACCTTATGGGACATGAAAGCATAGAAACCACTCGCATCTACCTGCGCCGCACCGCCAGCGAACAGCAGAAAATTGTCGATAAGGTAGTAAATTGGTAATAACGTAGCCTTAGAAGCGCATCTTATCACGCTTCTAAGGCATTTTGAATGTTATCAAGAACGGAAAACAGCTCTTCAATCTTTAACACTATTCTATCTTGTTCTTTTCGTGGCGGTAATGGCATTCCTATTTTATGCAATTCATTGGACGACAACCCTAGCAATCCAATGCCTTTACCTCCTATCCGATTATGTTTTTTCAAGAACCGTAAAACATAATAATAAAATGAGACATTCAAATCTCCTTTAGGACGCAATCTATGAATGTGATTCTGAATGCAGATATTGTAATCAAAATTCCATATTGCAGAACGGCCAACATCTCCGCCTTCACATACAAGTAAGTCACCCTTTTGAACAGTACATTTTTCTAACTCATTATCCCTAAAAGGCATTTGTTTAACAAGAGACAAGTCAAACTGATTCCAATACACATTGGATGTTGTAAGATAGTTTCTCAATACACCTTCTTTGTTTGATGAGTTAAGAGCCTTTCCCGTATTATGATAGAATATATCTCCTAGAATTACATCAATCCAACCAACGGGATAATGCCCGTTATCACAAGGTGTGAAGCTAGGATTTATGCGTTTCAATAACTCAATGGCTGGTTCGTCGTTCGGATCTTGCGGCACGAGTTCCCCGTGAATGGCGAGATCGAGGATTTTGCTTTTAGTTTGCTTGACAATACTGTGCAAATCATCTTTCCCTTGCTCTATTTGGTCAATCAGAGAAAACCATTTTTCTATTTCGGTTACAATGCGTTGTTGTTCTGCAAGAGGAGGAAGTGGAAATGATAAATCCGACAAAACTCCGATATATAATTCTTTTTGATTGGTACTTCCCGCAAGATTATCTTCCAAGTACTCTTGTATAAGTTTAGATGAGATATAAGCAAAAACAAATTCAGATTTAATCTCGCTAGCTGTCCTTATAACAGAAACATGAGAATCAGGCACAACAAAAGGATAATGTTTCAAATAACTTTCGTGAAAAAGTCGAGTTCGCCCAACTGTCCCTGTTCCTGTTGAATTAACAAGCACATCTCCGGTTTTTAGTTTGTATTCCTCACTCCATTTACAAATTGTAGATGGATCTAAGAAACGTGCTTGTTCTAAAGATATACCACCTTCTTTTAGATTACATTTTTGAGCAAATACAGGATAAGTTTTATCTGAATCTGAATACTTTGGTGATTTACCTCTAGATAAGAATAAACATATTTCTCCAAGAGTTGTCCACGCCCAATTATCTGGCACCTCAAACGGAACGTTCTCATAATGGGGAGTATGTACAGATAATTCTGTTAAAGAGTGTGTTAAAACTATTACCATAACACACTTCGAATGAGCTATCATCATCTTCTATGCTTATTTTTCTGTTCACCCCACGGAAGGTCAGACGATGAGCCACCAGATCCAGTTCCAATGTGAACCTCCGCCGGTCCTCCGGCGGCAAGGGTAAAAGCTGTACCCAATAGCTCAGTCTGTTTTCCATTTACCTGCTCCTGCGGATCGAATACAGCATTGACAAACTCCTCGTCCGTGATCTGGCCGTTGAAATGTCTTTGGGCCA
>ERZ838516.348-NODE-348-length-74750-cov-6.564884_pt1 | contig 74750 bp, 79 predicted proteins | sample MGYA00519910_ERZ838516 | MGnify/ENA primary metagenome ERZ838516 (study PRJEB31850, sample SAMEA3708837) | human gut metagenome | biome: human gut; feature: human-associated habitat; material: faeces | place: China | collected 2014 ... | reverse complement strand
TCCGGCTGTTATGTTCTTCTGAGAGGCGGTTTTAAACACAAAAAAATTTCTGGTAGAGTCCAGGTCACTATTTATTGAAGTTCCCAGGCGACCGCATTTTTCCATATTTGGCCATCCTTTGTATAGTCAATCCTGAAGTTGGCATCCAGTTTTATAAGAACAGTTATTCTTCTACTGGCGTTAAAAATGGAAATGTATGGGGTGTCATCGCTATCAGAACACAGTGTTATTTTGGAGTTTTTACCATTGTAAGTGAACAGGTCACTATTTAACTTAGTAATCTGGTCCATCAAGGCCTTGCCCTGAGCAGCTGATAGAGGAAGCTTTGCGTTGTCTGTCACACAGTTATTGACGATGTGGCCAAGCAGGCACACCCCTTTAAAGGCTGCCTTAATGTTGGCCAAGATCTCCGGAATCTTTTTCTTAGATTTAATTGCTTCGATGGCCGTCGATGCCTCCGGTACCGACGTGGTACCTGAGTAGTCCTCAAATGTCGGAGCACTCAACTCTTCCATTTTTTCGTCTGCGATATCCCAGTTTCCGTTCTGGTCCTGGATATCGTAGAAATCACTTTCATCCGGCTTCTTGAAATTATAGTTCTTTGTATTAGTTGCCATTTGGTAAATCTCCTCTCGTTATCTGTTCGTGTGTCAACTGGCCAAGTTCTTCGTACTGGTATGCGGCCAGTTCCATCGCACGGGTTTTCAAGTGTCCGTTTCGAATCCTATAGTGCGTATAGGCCGACAGCTGACCGTGAGTAAAGGTTCCGACCGAACCGTACGTATTAAAGATATATTCGTACACGACTTTTAAGTGTGCCGGTATCGCCTCTTCAATACTGGCTTTAATATCGGATATATTCCCAGGAATACCGGATGTTCCGATGAATCGGATTGTTACAATGTACTCTGGAAAGTTTTCTATCAGCTCGACTTCGGCATTTGTATAACTTTCTGCGATGTGCTGAATCAAAGATGCCGTCGTGGTTCCAGCTCCGGCCACCCTTGCAGAAATTCTCTCTCGGCGGTATCTGCCCGACTTGTCGGTATCTGACGACAACCCGAACATCTTTTCATACCGGGAAAGCATGTCATTTCCGGATGCTCCCGACCAGAAAGAATCATCTACAGTTTTCTGCAGTCCACCTTCGAGCTCTTCTGTTACGGCCGATAGTATCCCCTGCAACTCCTGCATCGTTTCGTTATCGTCATAATAGGATGGAAGAACGCTACTCAAGTCCAAGTGTACGCACCTCCTCCAGATTCACAGCACCCATCACGGGGATTTCTTTTTCTCCGATTGTGATATTTCCGGATGTCCCTTTGAGCGTCAGACCATCGTAGTCTTGCGCTCCTTCGGTACTCAAAAGCAGGCTGCCGACTTTCGCATAGCTGACGCGATACTCTTTGAATGTTATGGCTTTAAAATATCCTTCAAGATTTACCTTAAAAGCTGCCAGAACTTCCTCTCTTGTCTTTGTTCCATCCAGAAGCACCTTTGCCGAAACTGCAATTGTGTTAGCCACTGGGCTCGATACCGTTACCGATGCGCCAATTGGCCGCACGGTCTCGATATGCTCCGACACAACCGATTCCAGCGAGCTGTTAATCTTGTACTCAGAATCAACTATCAGAATGCCGACCGTGCCGGGGCCGGAATCAAGCGGAAATACTTTTGCATCCCCCACACCGGGGACTTCCATCGCCCACTGGCGGTACTGGTAAGCATTTCCCGTTGTTGCCGGCTGTTGCACCTTTTCAAAGAACCGCTCTCTGAGAGCCTCATCAGTCTCTTTATCGGTTCCATCCGTGATAATGTCGGTCAGTTCTGCTGTAACACCATTCACAGCCGTCAGAGCTTCCAGAGGGCCTGAATAAGTGTTGCCAATCTTTCCGGCAGTCTCGCACTCCGCTTCATACTCATTTTCAGCAGTCTGATCTGCGATTCTATACACAATCCCCTCAATTGACCATCGGCTACCGATAGGCACCGCCGCAGAGGTCGTTACCTTCCGGATGGCCGCACTTGCCTCTTTTCGGGTAATTCCATAACCACCAACAGCCCTGTCTAAATATTCACCCAGTGCCGTATCCGGAAGCAGTAGATCTACGAAATTATCCAACTGAAAAAACTGGTCGGCCAAAAAGTAAGCTGCCGGAGCCAGTGCATCATAGATAATGCTACCTTCTCTTTTGTCTACGTCGTCTGACACCATATTGAGCATCTTCTGCAGAATGCTCTCGTAGGTCATTTTTTCATACATTGCCTTCCACCCCCTCTCTCGATATTCCAAAGATGCTAATCACATCGAACGTGCATCGGCAGATATTTCCTGTAAACTCAAAATTAAAATTCTCGACCTCAGCGATCCGCTCATCTTCAAGTAATGTTTCCTGAATCATCCGCTTCAACTCCGGCCGCACATACTCAGACCCCTGCCCGATTAAATCCCGCCAATCAATGCCATAATTGAAGCTGTAAATCGGATATTCGAACTGCTGTGTCGTCAGGCGCTTGTGGATGGCCTGGGACAATGCTTCCAGGTCGGAGACAAAACCACGGACGGCAGTTCGAGAAACGTTATAGGACCGATTCGCAAAAGTCTGTGTCTCAAGCTTCGTATCAGTTGTTAATTCATTCTCCATAATTACCCTCCCATCACGTATGGCTTGTTTATGATTTCGAGGACATAGAACTCTTCCCATCCAGTTGATGCAAGCATGCGGACCTTATCGCCTGGTGTCAGCTTCGCCTTCATATTTCCGGACAGCTGACCGGATGGAATTGTAAGTTTAGCATCAACCTGCACTCCGGCACCGTTGTACGTCCCGACCAGGATGGCCGGAAGCTTCACGGAGTTCAGAAAGCCATCTACTATCAGCTTAATCTTTTCATTAATCATCCAGCGATCACCTCCAATTCCATCGTATGTACCGGTAGATACTTATGCGTAACCGACTTCACAATCACGCGTCGGTTTAAGCCGATATCATCCACACTGCCGAAGATGCTGCATCCGGCTCTCACCGAATGATCTCCGAGACAGGACAGTTTAATTGTTTCTTTTTCGTGGTTGTAGAGCTGCAGGAGCTTCTTCGCCTTCTCCTGCAGCTTTGCCACATCCGCACTCTTATCGGACAGATGCTCGTAATACTGTAGATTGCCGTACCGGTTCACGGATGCTTGGTCTGACTCCTGCGCTGTCTGCGCCTTACCGATTGTCTCATCCATCCAGGACAACTTTACGATGTTATAAAACTCATCATCGATGGACTTCTCCCAACTATAGCCATAGGCAAGGGATGAATCGCCCAGGACAAGAGGCAGTTGCAAATCCCACAGGCTATCAAGCCGGACCTCGCCATACACATCCGCCAGACGGTACCAGATACCCTGCGGAGCTTCTACCGTCTTTGTGTTCAGCAGTGTGTCGGAGATGAGACCATAAATCACGTCAATCCATGTATCCTGATACTTAACCTTGTCCACTGGTACCTTATAGGCCACTGCGGGCATTGCGCCAACTTTCAGATTGAGAAACTTACACATGGCCTGTGTTACTGTGCTAACATCATCCTGCCCGCCTTTTAAGGTGATGATGTCCTTTGCCTTCCCATACCGGAGCTGGTCATAGGCTTTAATCTTTACCTTGCGATTCTCACCCATACTTACCTTAAAGACCGTACCGAAGAAAATGCCATCTGTCTCACTAGAGTTCGTCAGGCGCACGACATCGCCGTTCTGGAGCATCAGTTCATCGTCATACAAGTAGGAGAATTCAAGAACGGACGCACCGTTATTCAGTTCATCCTTCCAGCTGATTTCTGAACAGAGTTTGGATATTTCCAGAATCTGCCCGTTTGTTTCGACGCATAGCTGCATGATCTCCCTCCTTTATGACGGTATCGAAAACGTCTGCCCTGGATAAATCAGATTCGGGTTCTTTATCTTGTCTGAATTGGCACTGACAATCTTCGGGTACTGGCTTCCGTTCCCGTAAAACTGCTTTGCAATCTTCCAGAGTGTATCCCCTTTCTGGACGGTATAGGTCTTCCCTTGCTCGACTGCTGGATTTTCAGGCTGCGGAGTCTGGGGCTGTGCCACTGTGGCCGCCGGGGTTACAACCGCCACATACTTTTTACTCGGGGCCTTATACTGTACAAAAGAAAGAGATAGGTATTTATCCCCCTCTTCCCCGGCTTTTTCCGTAATCGTACATGTCTCAATCAGCACCTTAACAGACTCATCGTCCGTCTCACCGTTCGAGTAAATCAATTGCACCGGCTTCTTTTTCTTCTGGGACTTCGTGATGGCTCGGATATATCGATCCGGATCGGCTCTGCTGCCTGATTCCATGTAGTGTACTTCCTGATGAGGAAGCTCACAGCTGAACTCATATGTCCACAACTCTGGGAATTTCGGGACAGAAACCTGCCCCGATTTAAGAACCTGGTATTTTTCAATACTTAACTTCTGAGTCTTTTTGATTTCTTCCGGATTGACCGGAAGCTTATACTTTTTACCACTGATTTTTAAATAAACACTATAGCTCATCAGTACAATCCCTCCGGTGCTGTATCAATCTCATCCTGCAGGATCTGAGCCACTGCCGGGCCAATCTTCTCATAGTCCATTTCCTGGCTGATATCTCCAGTAAACGTAACCTGGATATTTGGCGCCAGAGTGTTCTGGGCGATGCGCGCCACATAGTCACGCTCCGCCAGTTCCCGCAAGTAATCAATATCCTCGTCTTCCAGTTTCACGTTCATGCTTCCATTCTTGCCGGTACCTTTAACTGCAGCAGGATTTCCGGATGTTCCCATTCCGGCACTGGACGGGATGCCCTCAAAACCAATGCCACCACCACCACTAACAAGATTCGATGCCTTATTTGCGAGAGCGGAACCTTTCGCATAGCCCTTTCCAGCTGCAGACGTGTAATCCATCAATTCAGGAGATTTAACATATTCTTTCCAACCACTCTCATCCTTTATTGACTTTGTCTTTGTTTCGACGGCACTTTTCAATCCCTCCAACCCAGAGGTTATATTCACAGTAACGCCTGGAATTTTGTTGATGATATTTTCTATTGCCCTCGCCATGTTCAACACATAACTGATGCATGTATTGGCCATATCAAGGAACAAAACTTTCACCGCGGCAACCGGGCTGTGAAATACGTTCCCAACAAAGTTCGCAAGCATTGCAAACCCTTTCCAGGTTGGATAAATAAATGAGTTATACGCGAATGCGCCCAGTGTGTAAAGCGCTGCGCCGATGATTCCGGTCGCACTGACAGACGATCCGGTTAATTTATTAAAAGCGGCCACACCTGCATATAGCACAGCCACCAACGCAATTACACCAATTACCATAAGGGTCGCCGGGTTCAAAGCACACAATGCCGCCCAAACGCCAGCTGCAGCATTCAAAACCCACTGAGCCGCTGCCGCTCCATATGTAGCCACAGCCCAAACACCAAGCCCCACAGCCACGCCCAGAAGGAGAGGGCCGATAATATCCATGTTGTTAGCAATCCAGTTTAGTGCCATAAGGAACGGGGCTGATGCTTTCTGTATTGCATTCATGGCCTGGATCCACAACTGCGACCAGGTCAATGGCATAGAGTTGAATTTCTTATCTATCTCTTCCATTGCCGCAAGCTGTGCGTTCTTGACAATTTCAGCAGAGACAGCACCCTTTTCCGCATAGGATTTAATTGAGCCTTCGGCCCAGCCCATGTACTTCTCGATGTTTCTGGCAATACTGGGGGCTGCTTCCAGGACGGAATTTAGCTCGTCGCCTCGGAGAGCTCCTGCGCCCATCGCTTGTGTCAGCTGTGTCATGGCTCCAGCTGCCGCACCCGCTTCCGTTCCGCCGATAGCAAACTGTTTGTTGATGGACTCGACAAAAGCAATCAGCTCTCTCTGGTCCTTAAATGCACCTTTGGCATTCAAGCCGAGGCTCGCAATTCCTCCGGCCGTACTCTCGTAGGATGCCCTGGAACGCTGCGCCGACGCATAGACATCGTTCTTAAGATTCGGATTGATGATATTTCCCGAATCATCCTTATTAATCAAGTTAAGTCTGGTATTAGCATTTAAATATCTGTCGGATGCATTTAAGAGCTTACCGCCAACATCCGTAGCCGTTTTAACAGCGAAGAGCTTACCAAGAGCACTGGCTACTTTTTCCGCTTTCCCCTTCGTCCTGTCAACTTCATCCCCAAGACCTTTTACTTTTTTTCTGGCCTTATCTGCGCTTTCACCAACTCCGCCAAAACTATCCTTCGCTTTCTTTCCGCTTTTTCCAGCCTTGTCAAAGCTCGTCTGTATCTTATCCGCAGCCACACTGGCATTTTCTATTGATTGTCCTGCTTTATCCGCAGATTTCGATATTCTCTCGACTCCGGAAACGAATCCTTTCTCTGCCAGCTCAAAAACCGCTCTCAATCTTGGCATTTATTTCTTCACCCCTTTCGCGGCGCGTTTTTCTGACTCAACCCGCAGTTCACAACTCGCTGCGATGAAAGCTTTCTCCCGGTGAGCCATACTTGCCAGCTGCCCCGGGAGAATGTGTAATCTTTGCAAAGCAAAGTGCGCCAGCAAAAACTCCGGATCACTTTGCTTTATTCGTTTTTTGCCTCATCCTTCAGGTCCTCAAAATCATCGTCCATACCGGACAGATCCTGAACGGCATCTATCAGAGCATTATATTCATTGGTATAAAGCATCTTCTTCAAAAGTTTCGTTTCCCCGAGAACACCATAGGCTTTCTGCAGCTCCGCATTGCTTAAGTCCGGGAATACTACTGCGGCCGCTGTGACCTCATCCACGTACTTGGTACGGTCAAAGGTGCTGTTTCCCTTCTTATCCGTCTTGATACAGCCTTTCTGAATCTTGTCGCAGATCTCCTGTTCGAGCGGACGGATTACGAACGGAACAAGCTTTCCGTCTTTCCCCTTGAAGCGGTCAGAAACGATGACCTCTTTCTCCGGAGTAATCTCCGGATGTAAAAAACCATATAAATCTCTTGTTACTTCGCTCATGTTTATCCTCCCTATCTAAGATTCTCCGGAAGCTGGAAGGCTTCCAGACAGTCGCAGTCATCAAAAGTAAAGTCTGAATCGAACGTGATCGGATCCTCGCTGTCATCTTCCAGGTAAGCAACTGGAATTGTGGACAAGATTACATGGAAAAGTGTCACTGTCTGCCGTCCGACTGTGGACTGCGGATCCTCGTTCGTGAACTGCATGGTTGAACCGGCGAACTTGCCGGTCTTCTTGTAATCAAGAAACTCTTTCAGTGCATCTGAGTTCATGAAGTAGAAGGTTCCGGAGCCTGAGCCGGAAGCACCTACCACCTTATGCTGACTCATTCTGTGGCCCAGAAGCTTCTTCTCTGCGATTTTCAGCTCTACGTGAGCATCCACCTTAGAGATCTCATAAAACTTCCGATTCTGGCCGTTTCTCGTGATGAATCCACTTCCCTCTGAACCTGCAAGGGTATCGGAAAGCATTGTATAATTTTCTGCCATGTCTTAACCTCCTTACGTCAGATTTACATTGATGTACGCGAGCTCCATACTTCCCACAAGTTGGATGCCGCAGTTTACCAGTACCGCATTGATGGCGGCGCCTGCTTCAACAGTCACGTTGTCGGAGTCAAAGTTCTGGATCGCTCCACGTCTCTCTAAGTCAGTAAAATACTCTACAAGCATGCCTTTGAAAATCATTCTGCCTGCTGCATTGTTGTCATACTTTCCTTTAATACTTGCATCCCACACTGCCTGGATATCGCTGCGAATTCCGCAGGCGGTACGAACAGAACGATTCTGCTTCATAATATCGCCTTTATCCTGTGTGGTAGTGGTCAAAGAGTTCACATCCGCCACCACTGTGACGTTCTGGCTGCGATCCACATCCAGAAGGAACTTACCCGCCTTAATGGCTGCCTCCTGTTCGGAGCGAGTCATTCTTGGTGTTACATCAATCGCACCGATGAACTTCTGCGCCGTGTTTGACTTAGTAACACTTGCACCGGCTGTGATGCCGCCAACCCAAGCAGCCGCCTCATACACCGTCAGAGTGGAACCATCGGAAAGGGTAACGCCCTGCACGCTGTTGATGGTATACTCTGAATCCGCCTCGTAATTCGGCAGTACGGCCGTTACATTCTTGCCCTCATCATCCTGCATGGATTTAACCCATGTAGCAATTGTCTGCTGAGCAGTTGAACTGGAAGTGCTGGATTTTGCATACGGATAAACCAGTACATCAAAATCAACCGTCTTGAGTGTCTTTAACATTGCCGTAATGGCCTCGTCCTTGTGAGTGGCCGGAAGTTTGTACAGGAGCACTGTTTTTGCCCCTAACAGCGCCAGTTCTGCCAGCTTCTTATCCGCTACCGTTGCACCTTCCGGATAATTCATTTCTGATGCAGTAATTTCGTAAAGGGATGCATCCGTTCCCTTGCTAAACTCCTGAGCGATAACCACGGTTCCGCGGTCTCCAGCTGTAATGCTCAGAGGCGTGTTTGTCCGGATGTTGATATAAGCACCCGGAATTACCTTATTCTGGTTTTCCCATGTACCCGCCATAGTTATTCCTCCATTTCTACGTTCGTCTTCACATCTTCCATTCTAGGCGCATCTGTTGCCCTATACTCTGTATAAGTAACGCTGAATAGGAAGTGAAGAACGTCATCAGTTATGTTTGTATCTCTTTCTCTTACATAAAAGGAGACGCTATCAGCTCCGATTACATCGAAGTGCCTAAGCATCTCCTGTTTTACTGTCTCACATTCTTTTCTGCGGTTCTGTATCTCTGCCACTGGGAAATACTGAACATCGAAGCTCTGCTTCATCCTCTGCCGGTTATCCAGCCGCCTGCTTGGCTCCGTGGACACGGTAAGAACCAGGATACAAGGAAGTTCCATGTTCTGCGGAATGTTATCCCTGTATACCTGTTTCAGCCCTGGAATAACCGCCCGGCATTCTGCCGCAATTGCCTTATACAGTGTGTCAATCCCCATTCTCGTGCTCCCTTCTAATTCTCACAAGTTCCGCCTCGAAGAGTGCAGCCAACCGCTTGTCGATGTATGACACGCCCTTTTCAAGCAGGTACGTGCCTTTTACAAAGCCTTTTGTCGGTCCGCCGCTCTTCGTAACAACACGATGGCCATAGTTCCAAAAGGACGCATATTCAGCCGTATTGACCAGCACTTTCTTTACAGTGGATCCGGACTTTGAAGCCGGTGCCGACTTCCAGGATTTTCTAAGCAAACCACCCACGACGGTGCCGTGTGTCGTAAAGCTTACAACTGTTCCGGCCTTTGGTCCATGCTTAACCGTAAATGTAACTGGGTTCGGGTGTAAGCCGACCGGAGTCCTCTCTTTTAACCACCTCACACCCTCATTTACCGCCTGATTCAGCACTTTTTTGTCGATCTCGGATAAATCATCCATCTCAGCCTTTAAAGCCTTCCGAAAATCTTCAACAGCTGCCTTATTCCGTCGATAATTCGAGCTCACAGTTTCTCATTCCTTTCCACCCGGCACTGATACTGAAAGCTGTATGGATGCGCTTCACCAACCCTCAGCGCCACCTGTTGCCCGCTTATGAGAGTGACAATTACCTTATCGCCTTCGCGAATATCAGTGCCAAGGCCACAGAACAGCTGATTGCTGGTCTGAACACCCGGAACAGGAACTTCGGCGTTACTCTGCGCAGAAATGCTGTATCTGCACTTAATGCCGGAAGCTACGCAGATCTCACCGGACGTGTCGAAGCCATCACCGTCCGTTGCATCCTGGTACCGGTACACATCCATCCTTGAATCGTACATCAATTCATACGGGTTAATCATAGCCTCTCAACCTCCTAAACCGCCGTAAGACCGACTTATCCGCATCAGACAGACCGTAAATACCGTCGCGGCTGTTACTGCCGCCAGTGGCATAGGTAATACTTCCATCGCCTTCCTTGATGCTGGATATGTCCTGTTGGTAGCCGGTTCCTTTTGCGGTCTCATAATCAATGATGGCCTTTACCTTCTTCCGGATAAACGGCTCCAGAAGCTCAGGGAGATCTTCTGGTCTTAAATTGCAGAAAGAAATCGCTTCCTGTATCCAATCCAAAATCAGCAAATCGTAGTCTTCTGTATCCAGTTTTAAATTGCTTTTTACAAGCTTTAACATTTCTTCTCTTACCATTCGTCTCCCTTCTCGCGAATCCGGAGATTTGTGTAGCTGGCCAACTCACTGTGCCGATATTTTGCTAATTTACTGTGTTGCGACGCTCTGTAACAGCCCATCTCACGTATCTGCTGGTGTGTGTACTTTTTCAAATCTGAATGTCGGTATTTTTTAAGATACTGATGATTCTTTACCGTGACAGAAATAATGAAACTCTCATTCGTTGAGACCGGATTTCTGCTCAGCGCCACCCCACCGATGCAGACAGCCATCAACGCACCTCCATGCTCTCTGTGTGTTTTCTGGTTTCGTTGCCTGTCTGGTAGGTGATACATAGTTGATATTTGCGTGATCGGCACTTCGGGGCAAGCATGATCTGCAGGTGTAACTCTGTTTCATTCCCGAGAATATCGCAGTTTCCTGAATCTTCCAGCATCCCGTTGTGGTACAGCTCCCAGGATGCTGAATTAATCGAGAAGTTTTCTTCTTTTCTGGAACGTACTGCGAATTTTACATATTTATTTTCGCCCAGAATAAAATCAATCATGGTTCGTCTCACCTCCTAGATACTCCAGCCAATAGTCACACGGATATACGCACTCCAACACGGTCTCATCCAACAGCTTGGCCAAAACACAATCGCACGGATACGTGCATTCAAGCCACAAATCCTCCGGCTTCTTTTCCAGCCAATCTGTTAGAGGAATCAAGCGCAATTCTAAGCTATCTGGATCGAACAGAAAAATGTATCTGGCTGAATAACAATAGTTTCCGGCCTCATCATATGCCTTTAATTCAATTATGAGCTCACAGCCTTCCACGGATGGGAATGTGCATTCCCACACATCCCCATCTTTCCGGCTAAAGATTACGCTTTCTCCATTTATCAAACCTTCCAGACGTGTAACCATATGATGCCTCCTTAATCAGTAACCTCCACGCTGATCAGATAGGTCTTGCCCGCATCTACCGGATTCGGGGCAATGGTAACAGACTTAATAACCGGAGCAGTTTGATCGACGGTTACGGTACGGACTACAGTCGTGGTCTTGCCCGCTGCATCCCTTGCCACCGTGGTGATGGTGTTGACTCCGGCTGACAGGGTCAGGGACTTGCTGAATGATCCGTCTGTTCCAACCTCGACTGTCTCCGCATTACCACCGTTAAGCTTAATGGTTAATGTTACCGGACTTGAAGTAACATCATTTGTCTTACCGGTGACCGTAATCTCTGTCTTATTGGTTACAAGCTTATCGGACGGTGATGTAATCGACAATGTCGGTGGCACGGTATCGATTGTGAACTTAACAGATTTCTGAACAGCCGCATTACCGTCATAGTCAGATGCATCAATCTTAATTGTGTGCGGTCCATCTGAAAGAGCCGTAGTTGGCGTATACGTACATCTGTAGCCGCCAGAAACAGTTTCTCTCTTGATTCCGTCTCCGGTAATCTTAGAGCCACTGTCGATTGTGATTCCGATCGTGGATGGGTTGACTCCTGAATCTGCATCCGTAACCGTCCAGATAATACTCGGCTTGCTTGTAGCAAGATAAGAACCTGCAGTCGGGCCGGAGATACTGATCGTCGGAGCTACCTTCTCCTTTACCTTTAACTTCAGCGACGTGCCCAGTGTAGCATCTGAATCTGTCTTTGTCGTTGTGTTTCCTGCTTCATCCGTAGCTTTAACAGTGACTGGATAATAGTGTCCGCTATTTACGTTATAACTCGATTTAGCAGGCGCCGTAACCGTCGCCTCATATTTTCCATTGCTACTGTTATACGTTAGTGTGACGGTCGTGCCATTAATGACGGCCTGTACTGATTTTACTGCCATATCTTATTCTCCTTATCCGAGTTTGTGTTTAAACGCTACGATACGGATCTGCTTCGGCTCGTAGACCGGTTTCCAGTTCTTCGGATTTGCAACCTCAGTTCTGGACGGGCCTTCTGTCTTAGCAACCTCCGCATTCTGCCAAGCGATTCCTCTCGGATGCAGGATCGTAGTTCTGCGGTTGATCAGATAGTCGATACCAGAGCCTTTACGTTTCGCACGATCGGTCTCTGTCGGCACATCGCCCACCGGATGACCGTTTCCGAGCGCTACAGCTCCGTTACCGAACAGATATGTCGTGTACACATCGCCATCGACCGGGCATCCATCATCGACGATAACTCGTTTTCCCTGGTACACACCGAATGCAACATCGCTGGACGGCTGCACCGTCTCAATCAGGTTCTGTTTTTTCAGATATGCCTCCGTTGCAGAATGCATACAAACACCGGTCAGCTGCGCTTTTGCGTCGCCTAGCTTCTGTTCTGCATCAATGAATGCTGAACCAGACCAATTTGCTTTCGCGCCACTCAGACCAGAAATGTCCAGAATATTAGACGCCAGTCTGGTTTCTGCCGGAGGAGTTCCAGATTCACCTGCCGGTACAGTACCAAACACGCCTTTGAGGATGGCGATCAATTCTTTCTGCATATCACGCTCCCAGAATCTGGCGACCAGAGTACCAATTGCCATCATGGGATCTGTTCCCGCAAGTGCCGCTGCCAGGTCTGTTGCCGACCACATCTTTGCACGGCGAAGAATTACCGCTACATCCTTGTTTGATGTAATCTTGTTGTCTGCAAGATCCGCGCCTTCAATAATCGGCTCAGACTCTCCAGTCAAATCCTCGAAGAACGGCATATTGACCATCGGGGATGCCTGGGAAGCCAGGGCATCAAACTCTGTATTATTTGCAATAATTCCGCTCTGGTACAGCGCGGACAGTTCCATCGTACGATTAATCACATACGGATTAAAAAGTTCCGGGACAATAACGTCCTGTAAGGTTGTTCCTGCCATTTAAAATTCCTCTCTTTCTTAAAGTTTTACCCCAGCTGCAGCCGCCATCTGCCGTGCCTGCTCCGGGTTCCGCTTGAACAGGCGTCCCTGTTCCGTCAGATTGTACGTTTCTTTCGCGAACGGGTTATTTACAGGCGGCTTTCCGCCGCCAGCCGGATCGTATCCACCAGCACCGCCGGCATTCTTAAACAGGTGTGGAGAAGATTCCCTCATCGGTTTCAGAACATCATCCAGACCAATAACCTTTCCATCCTTGTCAAAGGTAAATTTATCCAGACCGCCTTGCTTATAGATGATGTAGTCTGCATCCGTGACGCCCGCCTCTTTCAGCTTATCCTTCAGTGCATACTCTTTTCGGGTATTATCCGCCTCCGTTTTAAGCCTTGCCGTCTCCACTTCATAATCTTTGACCTTCTGCTGCAGCTCTGCGTTATCCGCATTATTTTTCTTCAGGTCCTCGATTGTCTCACTGGCTGTGCTCAGCTCTTTTACTTTGTCATTGTAGTCCTGTTTCGGTACCGCGTGCTTTGGAAACTCCGCGTTGATCGCTTTCACGGCTGCCTCAACATCCAGTTTTCCATCAGTAATGACTGCTTTCTCTAAGATTTCTTTTAACCATTCCATCGTGCTTACCTCCATAGATTTTTATTCCCGCTCTCCGGGTATTGGGATCGTCCGGTTATACTCCCGGCAGAGTAGTGCCCAGTTTTACGCCTTATGGCAGGGCATAAAAATAACACGCATTCCTGCGTGCTTACTGCTCGATCTTATTACATTTAGTACACCGCATCACATATCCGTCATACGGACCGGAATCCCGACTCCAATGCTTGCGGTAGTGATGGCTGCACTGATGCTGTCTGATCCATCTGATCCACTTGAAAAATCTTATTATAATCGCCCCCCATGTTTGTTGCGACGTCGCAACAGATTTATTTAATTTCAACATCTGGAATCAGCCTTTCAGGATAAAATACCAGTTCATAATGATACTTGTCCGTTCCTTTCGGCTCCGTCTGCTCCATTACATAGCAGGTCCAGTCATTCAGATAAATATAATCCTTATAATACTGGTCCGCTCCTGTTTTGATCGTTACTACTAATTCATTTGAGCTGTTATTACTAAGTGCCATATACCCTTCTGCCTGAAGCATAATCGTGTCTGTTCTCGCATTTGTAACCGTAATTCTGCGATACACATTAAATTCATTCGCATCTTTTGATAAATTGTGGTTCACTGTAGATGCCGTTGAACAGCCAGACATACAACTTGCTACACTCGCTACCATAAAAAATGCTGCTATTTTCTTCTTCATTGTCCTTTCTCCTTAAAAATGGATATAAAAATACCACCGGTTTGCTGACCGATGGTTCTAAATGATCTTTATATGCTTAACCGAATAAATACTTGGCAGGCGCACGTTTCTCCTGCATCCCTCAGAGTTTCCCCTTGTCTGTACCAGCGGCGTGTGGACCGTGCGAAATTTTCCACCTCAAGTATTTATTCGGGTAAAGCCTTTTTATTATATGATTAGTATAACAATCTTATTCTTTTTTGTAAAGGATTTCTTTGTTTCTTAGCAATCTGTTCCATTCTTTCTCATCGATTTTCATAAACGTGATAATAGAATTCTTATATTCCGGATTATCTTTTGAAGTTATTAATCGTAAAACTGTTTTAAACACTTCATCCGCCTCTCGGATTTCTTTCAGTATCAATGCCGTGTTCGGTCTGTTTGCTCTTATGATGTAATCTGGTTCTGAAACTATCCGATTGAAATATGTCGAAAACCGTTCATAATCATTCGGATGCCTTTCTTGTATGTGTTTTATTTGAGTATCCGTAATAATCACTTCGTCTGTTGCTATGTCTGGTGTTACGCACCTATATATTTCCTTATCGATTTTCCCGATTGAATGCACATCAGGCACCTCTTCCATAGTTACTGCTCCCATTGTAGCAGATTCAACAGTTTTTGCAATATCCATTATGTCTGATCGCTCCGCATCCCCCAGATATTTCTTCTTCCACTCCTCATACGTCATATCCGTCGGCACTTCAATGCCGTTGCCATCTTTGTCCCTGGCAGCCCGCTTCATTCCCTCTGTCGGGGTATCCGGATAATACGGCACATCCGTACACCTGCAAAACGGATGAAACGGCGGCTTATTCTTCCCCGTCACCGCCTCCGATACCGGATATATCTTTCCGTCCAGCCTTCCGCAGATCCCGCATGTCTTACTGTCGAGTGTTGCGAGGATCTGGTATTTCTCAACTCCATCCTCTTTATATCCGGCATGGGTGGCCTCGCTCATCACGAACGAGCTTTCTGTGTGCAGAAGGCGGTAGGCATCGAACTTCTTGGCCTGCATCTTTTTGGCAAAGTCTTTTGCCAGGTTTTGTGGAGCAGTTCCCTGAATCATCATGGTAGTCAGCGACTCCATGAGCTGACTCTGCAGGTGATCCTTCTGCTTCCAGAGCCTCGTGGAGAAATCCGCGCCGTTGAACGGGTACTTAAGCAACTCCTCGACTGTCCGAGGTTCAATCTGCGCAAACTCTGCGTGAAAGCCGTGATACCGGTCTGAATCATACCAGATGCGGTGGTAAGTATCGGCATAGACCTCACTCATCATCTTCCCCGCGTCCGCTTCATAATCAACCGCATACAGTTCCCGGAGAATCGCATCAACCTGCGCCTCCAATGCCTGGTATCTCGTCATACGTGCCTTGATGGACATGTTGTTAACCTTCTGGTTGTACTTGCCAATGTTCTGCATCACAAGGTCAATATACTCACGCATCTCACCTATTTCGGCTTTGCTGAGGCGTTTCTGGGCCTCCGCATAGGTGAGTCCGTTCTCTTCTGCATACTGCCAATAAAAGCTTTCTACTGTCTTCTGAAGTTCTCTCTTAGCCTGGTTGAATGCCTTTTCCAGTTTTGTGAAATATTGATTTACCGTAAATTCGCCAGCTTTATAGACTGCTTCCTGCCGTTTCTGCCAGTAGGCCACTAATCATCACCACCTCCGCCGTCTGGATCGTCGATAGGTTCATTCTTCGGGAACATCTGTGAGATTTCTTCTACTTCTGATTCTTCCTTCTGAATCATCTCCATCTCCTTTTCCGGGTCTTCCACCCACGGATGATGATCCACAATGGTCTCGTCTGAGATGATGCCCTTGCTCTGTGATGCAATCTGTGCAAGCTCCTGGTCATTCTTCACACTGGTTCTTGTCCAGGTCTGGACAATCGTGTCATCCTTGATTGAGATGTCACACAATCGGCAGATGCAGCGGATGAAACTTCCGAAGCCTGTTTTAAACTCCGTTTCCTGCAGTCCTGCCTTCTGCTCTATCAAGGAGTACAAAAACTGCAGTGCAACGCCAGAACTGTTCCCGAAGTTCTGCGGATCCGGATCGATCCCCATGCCCTGCTCAAAAATGCATTTTCTGGTAATATCAAGCAGCTTCTCCCTGGCCTCCACCGGCAATTCAATCGTTAAAGTCGAAACGCCTGAATGGTCGCCATCTCCATTGTTATCAATCTGTATCGCTTTGTAGTCCTTCAAATCCCTCAGGAACTGGCCTAAATCCGCACCGCCATAATTGGTCAGTATAAAGATTACCTCCTGGATGTCTTCCAGGTCATTTACAAACCCGCTGAATACTTTACAGTAGGTGTCAATCAGCGGCTTGATGTTCTTTAAGTCGTTGGTATCTTTGTTGTTGTTGAAAAAAGGAAAGAATGGAACCTCACCAACTCCATGCCGATAAGTGTTCGAGTACTCACAAAGCGAAGGATCAACCAGGAACATTTGATGCGGCATCAGCTGCCCAATCTCGTCTCCGGCTTTTAATCGATATGCAGCGCATTCAGTTTCGTTCCAGTATTCGTAAATTGTATAGGCATCCCCTGTTTCTTCGTCAATGTCCTGGTAGCATCTGAATACGCCCAGCAGCTCTTTTTCTAGGCTCTTAGTCCAGACCGGGATAACCTGCTCAGCCGGAACCACCGCATACTTCCATATACCTTTTCCGTCCTTCCACACATGCAGCCAGCCAACCGTACAATTGGATGCCTCGATGCACAAGTCCTTACAAATCTTCGCATATTTGTCCCCGAGAAACTTTGAAAGCTTTTTGTTCTCCTCTTTTTCTCCGAGGTCAAAGATTGGAGGTGCCGTGAACATGTAAGCAGCTTTCTGATCGACTAACATGCCGTGGAAGTTAAATGGAATCCGGTTATCTGCATTTCGGAGTGGTTTTTCTTTTTTCTCTCGTTCTTCCTTCGACGGCGGGAATAAAATATCTGTTTCGTTTTCGTAGTACCGCCTCGCCACTTCAGCCTTCGCCATAAAATCCGAATGCCCTTCCTGATACTTCCGTATCAGCTTCTTAATCACTTCAATGTCCATTCATATCACCTCACTTTAATATCCGGATGCCGCCACCCTTGCGAATAATCGTGTAACAAAAGTACCTGAGAGCATCGAGCGCATGATCATGTTCTTTTACCGGTTTGTCTTCTCCGCGTTCCGCTGCCTTTGCATCCCAGATATAGGATGCAAACTCTTTAATCAGATTCTCACAGGATTTATCAACAAAAATAGAACCCGAAAGCAGCAAGGTTGCTACAAATCGGATTCCATCCAAAACATCATTCTTTGCTTTTTTAACTTTGTATCCGTCTTTCTCCAGCTGCGCCTTGAACGAAGCAGCAGCAGGATCCAGAATCACCGCCCGGACCTTTTCTCCGGAAAGCCAAGCGGTCAAATCATCCGAAAACTCTTTATCCGTTTTCTGCCGGCCTTTATCGCGGCCGGAATAATAATACTCTCTGCGGCAGTACCATTTCTTGTCGGCTCCCTTACTCCACAGCAGAAAGGCCGTCGGGTTCTGGGTACCATAGTCACAACTGACGTACTGGTCGCCCATCCAGAACTCGTGACCGGTTTTCTGCCGGTATTCCTCTGCAATTGCCTCTGCATCAACTACGTTTTTGTCCTGGCTGAACATGTCGTAGATGATGCCCTCAGCCATCGCCCAGAGTCCTAAGATATACCGCTTGAAGAAAACGCCGGAATACATGCTCCGGTATCGTGCTTTGATTTTTTGCGACAGGCTCAGGTTATCATCCATCGTGAAATGGATATACAGCAGGTTCTTGTCTTTGCATCGGTCTATCCAGTTAACTTTGAACCAGTGATATGGTCCGTCCGGGTTACAGTTAAACCAATACTTAGAACCCTCTACAGAGCATCGGCCAGTTGCCTGATTGACGAAACTCTCTGGCATCAGTGCAACCTCATCACAGAAAACTCCTGCCAGGGTAATACCCTGAATCAGGTCTTGACTGCGTTCGTCCTTACCACCGAAAATGTAAAAGTAATTCGTTACATTCTTTCGGGTGATCTCCACTAGATTGTCAGCCCGATGGTCCGTCACTTGATAACCTCGGCTCTTGAGCATCAGCTTCAGCCAAAACAGAACATTTCGCCGGAAGGAACCAATTGTCTTTCCGCACATGGCGAAGTTCTGACCGTTGAAGTTCTCCATCGCCCAGAACACGAACGAAAGAGACATACAAACCGTTTTACCCGAACGGATGGCTCCATCTGCAATAACACCATCATAGTCCTTCACAGGGCTTTTCTGCATACACCAGGTAAGAACCTGCTTCTGTCTTTTCGAGAACGGCTGGAATTTAAAGACCTGGACCTTTGCAGTAATTCCGCGCCGGTCTTTCATGGCATTCACTTTTTCTCGCATGTCGGTGATGCGCTGCTTAATCGTCATCCGCATCACCCCACAAGTTACTAGCCTCGGCATTCAGTGCGTCAATAAAGCCATCGTCCTCGACTTCAGTCTCCTGACCTCCCAGTTTCAATGCCGCCAGGTCAAGTTTCATCATCTCGATTTCAAGGCGGGCATCATCCACACCATAACGGTGCAATGCGTCGATGGCAGCCTGCTTCCGCCCCTGCACACGGGTCAGCGCAGCCTCGATGTTTTGGATCTGTCCCAAAACGCCCTCATATTCTCCTAAATCTGATATTTTCCCCTTTTCTATACCAGCCTTATATCCCGTTACCGTCATGCCCGGCGGGATCTCTATCTCATATCGGTTATCCTTTACCGGCTCTTCTCCCGCTTTGCGGAGTGCTTCAATCCGGTGCAACATACGACGTTCCCGGACTGTCAGAAGCTGTATCTCCTGCATGAGGAGCTTCTGCTTGTCCTCCGGGACCGCCTGTGCAAGACGCTGTTCCTCTGGATCCAGGCAATCAAAAAGGAGAGTTTCAAACTCTCCCGTGGTGACTGCATTCTTGTTTTTCTCCGGAGCCGCACCGCCTCTGTTCCCGGCAGCGTTCTTGTTTCCTGGCTGACCGCCTTTCCGTTTCGCAACGTTGCGTTTCTTTTGCAACGTTGCATTGTCCCAGTCATATCTATTTTTCCAGCTTCGGATTGTCCCTTCCGGGATTTCCAGAAGCTCAGAAATCTCAATAAGTTTCTTGCCTTCCAGGAACAGTTCTCTGGCCTGTTCCATTCTGGCGTCCGGCGCTCTGGCCATGCACCACCACCTCTCAATCGTGTTTGTTTTTTTGTTTTTTGCAATAGAATAGCACCCATCTCGCGACAGGTGCCATTCTCGAAAGGATATTATTATGAATCACAACGCAAGTGGAGCGGCGTGTTGCTCCGCCAAACAACCGTCAAATTGCCGCGGCAGGAATCGAACCTGCACATACTCCCTGTGGAGTGCTCTACCATTTAAGCTACGCTCGCAATACACACATCTTGCTGGCGGTATGTCTCGAGTCTTCGCTAGACACCGGTGCACAAAAGCGCCTGCTGTCAAGTTCTAGCCGTGCAAGCTATCCTCAATCTCTCTGAGATAGTGTGTGTTCAGTTCATCCGGAGATCACCCGGAAAATCGGGACAGAAGGAATCGAACCTTCGACACGCTGGATATAAGCCAGCTGCTCTAACCGACTGAGCTACGCCCCAGGGGGTCCCGCCGGGGTCACCGTCCAGCGGGGTTGAAGTACATACGGAGGAGTTTTCAACGCTCTTGCAAGCGTGTCCGTTGAAGCTGTCAGCTATAAGCCTTTAGCTTCATGATACACTATACCACTTTGATTCGTGACATGTGTGACATTCGTGACAAAATTTATTTTTATCCCATAAATCTCGAATACTCTTTTTTCATGCTAATTTCAGTCGCCCCGCGCCCCATGCGTATAGCTACCTGCTCCCATGTCATTCCTTCAAAAATCCGATATCGGATAATACGCTGCATCCGCACCGGAATCGTATTGATCCACACTTCCACGTCCTGTTTAATCCGCGCCGCATTCCGCAGGCGCTCTTTTAACACTTCTTCCAGACGATCCTCTGCACCTGGCTCTTGCATTGATGCATACGCAAGTCCCTCAATCCGATACGTCTGCATCGTATATGGAAAATCATGTGATGAGCCTTTGACAACATCCTGCTCTTGCCGTTTTTTTGCTCTCCTAATCTTTTCCAGCTCTGCTTTTGTCTCCTTGACCTGGGCGCAGGCATCTATGTACTGCTCCAATATCCGTTTGTCCAACGGTACCACCTCCCTCTATTTTCCTACGCGAACCTTAACTGCCCGCTCGCATCCTCGCCCAGACGATCCGCCCGGCAGTTTGGCAGCCTCTTCGCAACGCATAACTCTTTCAGATTCGCCCGCACCAGTGCCGTAGGTATCGGCGGACACACAGCGTTCCCGCAACGCCGTACCTGCTCCGCTCTCGGATATGGCTTCCCGTCGCAGTCCCGGTCGATGATGTAGTCGTCCGGAAATCCCTGGCAGCCATACAGTTCCTTCGGTTCCAGCATCCGCAGGCCAATATCTACGATCTGGTATTCCGTGCCATATATAGTAACCAGCCCGAAGCGATCCTGTGCCGTAATCGTATCCAGAGGCTCTTTTACATCCTGCCCGATGCCAGAGCCATAATATTTCGTCAAAAAGGCTCTTACTTCTCCGAAGTGTCCATCCCCCGCCGTAATTGTATGTAAAGGTTCTCGTATATCCTGCCCCGTGCCACTCTTATAGAATTTACTGATGAATGATGCTACAAGCCCGTATCGGTTCGAACTGTCCACTGTCATGATCGGATCCTCAATTCCCTGTCCTCTGGTTTCCCCCTTTGCAGTCTCTGAATGATACTGTATCAAGATCGGAACGACAAGCCTGTTGTGATCCACGGTAGTTATTGTGTCTATTGGCGCATCAGCTCTGCTTCCATTCCCTTGGTAATTTCCGCCGTACGCTTTATCGATAATTGGTGCAAGTATTGACTGCACAACCCCATATCCGTGCTTTCCGGTAATGGTCGGCATTGGTTCTCTGATGTCGTTCGGTCTACGTTCTCCGCCGTGATTACACTGAATGATAAACGGCTCTGGATTATCCAACACGAATTTTTTTAGTCCTCTTGCGATTCTGTTCATAGTTTTCTCTGCAAGCGGCCGCACTGCCCGGATCCCGTATTTCTCCTTAATCTCCTCCGATGTATCAAAAATAGAGGGGCAGGGAAGGGAAAAATCAAGCTGTGTATATGCTCCCATATATGGCTTGAGCAATCCAGCTTTCACTTCTGTACTGTCCGCCGATCCATGAGTAGGCTTAGGCCATATAATCTCCTTACCATCGCACCGCGCAACCAAAAAGAACCGTTTTCGCATAGTCGGTGCTCCATAATCTGCTGCCACCAATTCTCGAAACTGCACCTCATAGCCTAAATCAGTAAGCTGCTGAACAAATTTTCTAAATGTTAGCCCCTGCTTTTCTTTGATCGGATGCTTCCGTCGATTAAGTGGTCCCCATGTCTTAAATTCTTCGACATTCTCCAGCATTATTACTCTTGGGCGCACTAATCCCGCCCAACGGCAGGCAACCCACGCCAGACCGCGAATAAACTTGTCCTTTGGCTTCCCGCCCTTTGCTTTGCTGAAATGCTTACAATCTGGAGAAAACCACGCCAGCGCCACCGGATGCCCGCCACATACTTTGACCGGATCTACCTGCCACACATCCTCGCAGTAATGCTTCGTGTACGGGTGATTTGCCTTATGCATCTTGATCGCCTCTGGATCATGATTGATCGCGATATCTACACAGTACCCTGTCGCTTCTTCGATGCCGGTGCTTGCCCCGCCGCCCCCAGCAAAGTTATCTACTATCAATTCTCCGTTAATCATCGTTGTTCCGTCTCCTCACTTCATAAAATCCGCCATACTCATTTGAACAGGTTGATTTTTCTCTTCTACCGCCCGCTTCTGTCTGATTTCTTCCAGCTCTTCCAGACGTTCCGGCTTCAGCCATTTGTCAGCTCGCATTTGGTCTACGGTCTGTAAATTCTCATATCCAAAGGCGATCAGTTTCCTTTCCAATCTCTCGATTTTCTTTTCCTGCGCCTGCTGCCGCTGCTCTTTCTTCCTCGTTTGCTCGGACTTTTGCAAATCTGATTCGTGGTATACAGTGATTCCATTCTGGATATCCTGTAAATCCTGCATCAAATCCCGTGCTTCCGTCCTGGCTGCCCGGACATTGAGGACTTCTGCTTTTAGGCTCTTATCTATCAAGCGATAGAAGGCGTTATTCATTTCCCACTTCTCCAAGATCTCATCCCGTTGCACTTTTATGTACGCCCGGCAGATATCTAGGCTGACAGGCTTATCAAATACCTTCAATCCTTTTGTGATGGTCGCCCACTCTTCGCCGTCAAACAAGGATAGCTGCTCTCCTTCGCGTCGCCTGCCACTTTTTTTCAGGTCGTAATATACATTGCCTTTTTTCTTGTCCAGTTCTTTGCCAAGTATCGGACAAAAGCCATAGTTTCTTTCGCACCAGTGCGTGCACCGTTCAGGTCTATAGTTGATATGCCATTCTCTTGCGCGTTCGTTATAATATGCATGATTTCTGCACACCCGCCCATGATGTTTTTCGACCAGCTCCTTATATTTTCTTTTTTCTTCTTCCAGACGCTCGTCGTTCTTTTTCTCAACACTGGCGTTGTAACTATAATCATCCTTTGTTCGATGGCATACGCACCAGCACTGTATACACAGTCCGCCGCCTTGCGTTCCATACAACTTTGGATCGTTTTGTGGACAATCTGGCTTGTCATACGGACATCTTATAACAGGGTTATCGTTTTCATAGCACCAGTCAATTCCAGCCGTTGACATGTTTCCAATCACATTTCTGCCCTTTACATACAAGCCGCAACCTGTTTTGTAGACAAAATTATCACTATATCCACGGACATATTCAAAACCCCCATAAATGTTCTCCAGTGGGCTTTTACCATAACATCCACCGGGCAGCCTAACCTTGTCTGTCGGGAAATTGTCCACGGTGTATCCTGCTGCCAGAAGGGCTTGTGTCAAAAGATTGTACTCCGCCACTTTTCCACCTTCTTTAAATCCCTTGGCAAGGACGCATCCCGAAAAAGTTTTCCATTTGCTCCCGCAGCTCCCCCGGCGTCTTGTCATATTCTTTTGCGATGCACTTTTCGCAACATGGGTATTTGTACGCCAGTGTCTTGGATATTCTGGCATCCCAGCTATTCAGGCGCGCACCACAGCTATTACACTCTTTATCTAGCCACTTAACCCTCTTCATCTGCTATGTACTCCTCGCACGCATCTTCATCCCCCGCCGGATGCCAGTCGCAAAACTCATCATACCAGCAGTTCCAGCACGCTCTATTGCATTTTTCGCTCATACTTCCCCCTTGCTTATTAACTCATTGATTTCATGCCCCTTCGGCTTCCAAAGATGCAGGCAGTTCTCCACAGCATTGACATATTCACTCTTTTTCGGATGGATCTGATAGGCTTCTTCCTCATCTTCGAAAAAGACGTCTTTCAGCACGCACATATCGTCCCAAGTGGGAACTCTGAACTTTTTCTTCGGAGACACGGATACATGCTCCATTCCGTCCTCGTTTTCACTCCATATCACACTGCACGTCCCACAATCAGGAAGTTTGATCCATGCGCTATGAACCGGAAATACGATGGTGTGCCCCCAAATCCGCTCGCTGTTTAATATATCTTCGATTTTTTTCATTCTATGACCTACCTTCCTGCAACTTTTTCCGCGATCACATCACACGCAGCATCAAAGCCTTTCGAGAACTCATCCGATGCATCGCAACCGCCCATCTCTTTCACTTCCTCGAGGATTTCATCGCGGATCCGGGCTCTCTCCTTATTCAGCACTATCTCATCCATGCGCTGTTTAAAACGTCGGTTTTTCGCGTCAATCTGCCGCCAGTCAGTTTCCAGTTTTAATTCTCCGGCGCAGTGCTGCACATCTGTAAATTCCGCCGTCAGATTCATTTTTGCCTCTTCTAGTGTCACAGGCGTCGGATTTTCCGCTCTTAACACCCGCGCCAGCTTAAGCGCCGCCTGTGCCAGCTCCGCTGCTTCTTCTGCCATCTGCTCCAGCATGGCAGGCGTACCGATTTTCTCAATCATCATCGTTCTGACCTCCTTTTACCGCCAGTCTGGCTCGACTCCGCGGTCAAACATTACCAAATCCGCGTATGTAATACTGTGCCCGCCAGTAACCCGCACCAGATGCCGGTGCTTGCTGATCACTTTCACCTTGCGGTGCAATGTCAGCGATTTCTCGATCGTGTCCGACACCTGGACTGTGACCGTATCGCCTACCTGCACCCGCTCTCTCATCTTGTCGATGTCGCTCGCCCAGATTCCGCCCGCGGCATCTGGGTTTTTCTTTTTAGCCTGGCATTCTGGTTCTGTCGATACTTCTGCCTTGTCCTGACTTTCTGTCTGTACTTCCAGCACTGGTGCCAGAAAATAGACTGCTTTAATTCCACGCAGTCCGCCGCCCTCCCGGTAGACCTGCCCGAGCTCACACATTCTCTCCAGCGCCGTTCTTGTTCTCGATTTATCCTCATCGATTGCAGCTGCAATCTTCTGGAGCAGCATCTTTTTGCCACCAGTGAGTGCCTTACGGATAAGCGCATACCGTTCATCCATGCTTTTCATCGTCCTCTAACTCCCTTCATCCCGTACCGGGTTCCACAGCGCTTCCAGCCTCGCCCTGCGCCGCTGCGCCCACCATGCCCCACACCATCGCATCGTAGTCGTAACCATGCTCTTCCAGGTTGTGAAAGCGGTTCTTCTTGGAGACTTCGGCGGCCCCATCCTGCCTCTGCGGATTCTTTTCTCTCCTGTCCCAATTTCTAACCGCTGCTTTCCAGTCCTTCATGCGATTCTTACCGACCATCCAGCCGTTACTGGTGTAAAAGTCAATAAAGCGTGCTGCATCCACGTTCGTATAACCCATTTCCCGGCAATATTCACTCACATTCTCCAGGGTGGGCGGCGCGAAGCGCTTTTCTTTTACACCCTCTAGGGTGTTTTCTTTTAAATCATTATCATACTCATTATCATTATCAGCTTTTTTTGCTTTTTCAGAAAAGCATTTGCTTTTTTTGCTTTCCTCAGAAACCATTTGCTTTTTATCAGAAGCATTTGCTTTTGGTCTTCCGCCTTTCTTCCCTGCTTCGGATCTGGCAGCACACACTTCTTCATAGCGCTTATTGTCTTCTTCGAGCTTCTGTTTGATAATCTCGAATACGAATGCAATAGCAGGATCCTCCGGTACTACGTCCGGATTCTTCTGAAAGGCATAGATAGCTTTGATGAGTTCGCCAGCCTGCTCATTATTCATTTTTTCAATGGCTGCTCCCCAGCTCTCATACATTACAAAACTTTTTTTATCTGCCATCTAAGCCCATCTCCTTTCCTGCCTGCCAGTCCCTGTAGTAGCAGATCCACGCATCCAGCAGCAGGGTCACAATGCCACCCCGAATGCATGGCTTTAAATCGTCAAAAACATCATCCGAATAAATCTTGCGGAAGTTCTCCATCCACATGGATACCTTCCAGGGTTCCCGGTTCCTGCGATGCATCACGACCGGAATCTCGCCCGCCCTGGCGTCCCTGGAGGACTGTTGCAGCGCTTTCCGAAGTCTCAGGTCTTCCACTCGTTTTACTTCGATATGTACATTCGGCAGCCCGATCACGTCCGCATCGCCGGAAGTCCCGCAATACTGCTGACCCCGGCGGCAGTTGTATCCATAGTCCCGCAGGATGCCAGCAAGCTCACGCTCTCCGCGTTTTCCTTTTTCTCTCTGCATCTTCCCCATCCTGCTTATCCTCCATCTCTGAACATACTGAGCTGTCCATATACACCTTTAGGTTCTCTTCTGGGCGTCGCAAATTTAAGTGCTCCCGCCTGTGCTGCGCGAATTGCTTCTACCCGGCGATCCTGTCTTCTCGCCCATCTCCGGGCATCTGCACGCCCCGCATCCGTTGTCTCTGGCAAATAGTATCCCTTGCCATCGTCGCGGCTCAGAATTGCGTAATCAAGCCGCAGAATCTCTATTCCCTTCCGGAGCATCCGATCGCTGCATCTGAGACGCCTGCAGAGTTCCCCGCGAGTCTGTGCGTTCTTATGCCCCACTCCCAGCGCGTTGTATAAAGCACTGGTAAAGATTTCCATTTCCGTTAATTTCTTTGCCAACTTGCTTCCTCCTTCCGGAGCGGGAGGGTCGGTCTCCCTCCCGGTAAACCAATGGCATCCTGTAAAGGTTCGGTAATATATAACACGGTAAGGCGTGCCAGGATGCTGTCTACGGGTTACTATGTACTAGCCCTGCGGCTGTTGTACCGTTATAAATAACTCTTGCCAAACTCGGCAATGAACTGCTCTCTGGTGCCAATATGCTCCTCGTAATAGGTCTGAGCCTTCCGCTTCAGGCTCTCATCAAACTGTTGGTCCATATGCACACTGTACGGCATCATATTGTGCCAATCTGGCCGGAGCGGAACAATAAAACCGTAATCCTCCGATAAGTTCCGGTTCGGGCCATTAAATACGTGATGTATTGCCACTTCTGTATTACCGGTAATAATGCAATGCTCCAGATCATCGGTCAGCACACTAAACAGTTTTCTTTTTGTGGTTCTCTTCATAGTCTTTCATCATCCGGGCCAGTTCATCCGGGGTCAGGGTTTCTATTCCCTGCTCCTTGCATTCACTAACCAGTCCGTTTATCAGTTCGCTCATTTCCTTTGTGTCATAGGTACTGGATCCTGCCAGGACAGTGTATGTTCTGTACATCTTTCCATCCTTGCCCTGCTTAACCTGTGAAGTTGGCCGGATGTGGAAGCTCTCAGCCTCCAGTGCAGTCTCTTCTGCTTCCTCAGTATCCGGTATCACCAGAAAGGCTATCTGTGAATCAATCACAAGGTTCTGCCCATACTTCCGGAGCATAAGATTGTGCGCTCTGGGCTTTGAAATTCCGACCGCCTCCGCCAATCTTGAGAGAAGCACCAAGTAGTAAGAGTTCGCATCCAGGCTGCGTTTGTCTCGCCACAGCTTCACGGTTATCCGCAAGAGCTTATCTTTGATTTTGTCGATGGCTGCGGAGACATCGGAATCAAATTCGAATGTCAGACGCATTTTTCCGGTCTTCCAGTCCCTTGACACATCTATCAGGGTTCCTTTGCTTTCCATAGGCTACGCCTTATCCGGCTTTGTCTTAAGCTGATCCATCGCTGATTTCCACTGTTCGAAGCGGAGCTCATGCACATCCGAGACGTTGAAGCTCTTAAGAAGGCTGCTAAGCCCTACACCTGTGCGCTTCAGCTCAAGAAACAGAGAATTCACATATTTCTCTTCCAGAGCTGGCGGATCATCCGGTTTGTTTCCGTTCTCATCCACACGACTGATTGAGAATACCGCTTTCCCTTTTTTATCTACGATAACCAGGTCGATGATATTGCGGTCCGTATCGTAACCAATGCGAGACACTTTGAACTTGTCATAGCAGGTAAATACTGGCTTACCATACTTGTCTGTTCTGCCAGAATCAACAACCTTGCAATCCCCGACAGCAATCCAGATAAACGGTGCTGTGTACAACTCCCTGCCGATTCCCCAGTTAAAGCAGGCACGTTTGAAACTGTCCGAAGCAAGACCTTTTTCTTTCTCCGTATTGCTCTCGGTTCCCGTGTCCTCTTTGGAAATCCACTGCTGTTTCTCATCATCCCACAGGCTGACGGTACAATTTGCATTGTCTCTGCTGTGGCTTCTCTGCCAGTTCATCGGGCCGACTGTCTCATCTAAGATATTCTGGTCTACTCTCGCATCCTTGTAGAGCAGGAGCGAAATACCTTTCTGGCTGACCGTGGAAATGCGGCAGTCAATCTCTGCTGCTTTCAATGTTCTAAAACTAAGCTTCTGCATGATCTTCCTCCCTTATCCAGTTACCGGAGAAGAAGAACTCAACGAATGTCTGCTTATCCATATCTGTCATTTCATCCAGATGGTTCTTTGCATAATCGAAAGCACATTCATCGGAGACTTCCTTTCCGGATTCGATTCCTATTCCTCTGTACATCCCTTTTCTCCCTCCAGCATTGCGATGATCAACTTGCTCTCCGGAAAGCTTTCCTCTTTGATGTACTGGATAGCGGCCTCCACTCTTCCAGCCATGCGTACCAGGCTGATATACTTTTCTAAGCTAATTGTAACTTCTCCCATTGTTTTCTCCCCCCTGCCCTGTTATAATCAGGGTGTAATTATATTTTTCATTTACATGACCGTTCAGCTCTGCCAAGCTGGCGGTCTTTTTCTTTGGTTTCCCATAACCGGTATATTTACTGGCTCCAATCATGGCTCCGGCCCGGTTCGTGCCGTTGGTTCTTCTACTCATGATTGTCTCCACCTCCTAATGCAGTACCAAGAGCGCCCCGGTCGCGATCCCCGCAACCGCCGACATCACTACCGCTACCTCTGCCATCAAATGCAGGTGCTTGTCCTTCTGTCTCAGCTCCGCTTCCAGCGTCTGGATCATCTGGTTGCGCTGACTCCGCAGATTCATGCACTCGATGTTTCTTTCTTCTCTCATCACGTTTCCTCACTTTCTTCTCATGTTCTCGGCAGGCATATTCCCTGTCGGATTCCATGCACCGCCATCGTTTCCAACAGTTACTACATGACTTTTTCATGCCACCGAATCCTTATCCATCGGATTCCGCCCAGTTTTCTCTATGTATAATGCCATCAGGCGGAACACCAGCAGAACACGCCCCGACGGCGGTCTGCCGACAATGTACTGCAGGTTCCGGCTTCCTGTGCCAATTCGCTTCGCCAGCTCCTCATCCGTCCATCCGGTACGGTTCTTAATAGCAGATACCCAATCCTTGATCCAGAACCAATATTCCGGTCGTTTTACGATTGATTTACTCATTCAAATACACCTCCCTACTCCAGCAGATCCTCGATCGCTACGCCGAGATAATTTTCTATTCTGTTTCTGCGAAATACTCCACCGGAACGCCAAAATATTTAGATAAAATCAAAAGCTTATCGAATTTTGGAGTACTCCGTCCGGTTTTCCAATCAGAAAGAACCGACTGAGCTATTCCGGTTTCCTTTGCTACCACATATGCTGTTTTGTTATTTTTATCTAATAACTCAGCAAATTTTTCGTACAAAACTCACACCTCCTTATTTAAGTAATGCTATTGCAACTACTACGGAAATGTGATATACTTCGGTTGTAAGCAAAAGCAATCATATTTCCGTAGCATACATCTGTAAACCGTTGCACCGGTTTTCCTGTGTATGCTCATACTATACTACGGATTTCCGTTTCAGTCAATGCATTTTTAACGGTTTTCTTTAGTATTGCTTATCTTTGTGAAAGGTGAACATATTATGTATGAGATTTTTAGTGAATTACTACAGAAAAACGGAGTAACTCCGTACAAAGTAAGTAAGGCGACCGGCGTATCACAGTCAACCTTAAGCGACTGGAAACGAGGGATCAGCACTCCTAAACAAGATAAATTGCAGAAAATAGCTGATTACTTCGGTGTCCCTCTTACTTATCTACTGACAGGCAATACAACTGCCCCTGAAAAAGGAAAAAACATCTCACTAACCTCTCGAGATGAACGGGATATTGAAAAGATCTTGAACAATACCCGTGAGCAACTACTCTCCCAGGAGGGCTTAATGTTCGACGGCGATCCCGCCAGTCCCGAAGCAATCGAGTCAATTCTATCCGCAATGCAAATCGGTATGGAAATGGCGAAAAAGAAAAATAAAGAGAAGTACACTCCTAAAAAATATAAGAAGGAATAGCTTATGGATATTAAGAAAAAGGCGGATTCTCTGGTACGGAAGCACCAGACAAGAAACCCTTTCGAAATTATTCAAGGAATGAATGTTATCGTGGTATTTGCTCCACTCTGTGGAGTACGCGGATTTTATCAGTACTTCCAGCGGAACAATATCATCTATATTGATGAGAATCTTCCGGAGAACGAAAAAAAATTTGTCTGCGCTCACGAACTCGGGCATATGCTGCTCCACAAAAAAGCCAATGTCCTATTTATGGATAGCCGGACTCACCTAAATACCCATCGTTATGAGGTGGAAGCAGATATATTTGCAATGGATCTCTTAATCGATGATGATATGATCGCTGATTATAAACCATACACCGTAGATCAGATATCCCACTTACTGGGGTATCGTAAAGAATTAATTGAATTAAGATTAAAATAGCTTCGGCATTTTAATAAAAACAAAAGAAAAGAGGATATGAGTATGAACACTCCATCTGAACCACAAGAGTATAATTTTAAAACACCGTATCAGTCAGAAACTGCGTTCAGAAATGCAGAAAACCGCGTAAGATAAATATTTGAACAAACTGCAAAGGATTTTATCAATGAAAGTACTTAAAATTTTCGGAGTTTTTATTTTTTCTTTCCTGTGTATAGCCCTTATCATTCAACGTGATGTTGAAGGGGGAGAAAATAATTTAGCTGTCGGCTTAGTTTTCGGAATTATAGCCTTTTTATTATTTCTATCTATTCGTCACGGCGATAAAAAACAGCTTGAAGAAGCGGCTCAGCAAGCAGAATTAATTGCCCGGCAAAACGCTCTTGCCAAAGAAAAAGAGCATCGAGTTGCTGCCATTGATACGCTATCTCTCGCCCCCATACCAGAGCCTAAGCTACTTCTCAAGCCGTCCGAAATAGCGTACATAGAGCAACCTGCTACATTGTCTATTACTGAGAATAAAGTGGTTGGCACGGCCGGACGTAGTTCTGGTATTTCTATGCGCGTAGCCAAAGGAATGTATGTCCGAACCGGCGGTTCTGGTGGTCGTAAAATTTACGATGACGTTACCACAACCTATGATGGCATTCTTTCAATTACCAACCAGAGGGTTTCATTCATGCAAGATAGAAAGGCATTTGAAATCCGGTTAGACAAATTAACCAACATCGCTTATGAGGATGATGCTCTCATCTTACAGCACGGAAATAAATCTTATGTTCTGCTAACCGAGGATGCCGATATTATGGAACACCTTATCCGAAAACTATGCGGCGCCAAATCGTCAGCAGGCAGCATAAGTAGTATTTAACACCGTTACACCAGAAAGCAAGTTTCTGTCTAAGATAGCAAAACCGCCCGGTGCTACCAACACCGAACGGCTTCACATAGATTTTCTCTTACAGGTTGCCCTGAAAGATATAATCAAATTCGACACTTGAATTATATCATTCTTCCGGGCGCCCTGCAAGGGGGTGTTATTTTTATACTCATTTTTAGGAGGATGATATCATGGCAAAAAAATCAACCAAACACCGCCTGCCGTCCGGCTCTGTCCGGATCCAGGCATATGATTACACCGACGATGCTGGCAAAAAGCACTACCGCAGTTTTACAGCGCCGACGCTAGCAGAGGCCAAGGCAATGCGAAGTGAATGGCAGTTACACCGCAAATACGAGCAAGAGTCTGCCTCTAATCTAACGATCCAGAGTGCTGCTCGGAGGTATATCGACTCAAAAGATGGTGTTCTCTCTCCCGCTACCATACGCGGATACGAATCCATTTATAAAACCCGTTTTGCCGGACCGTTTGGGAAAACTAAAATCAATGATTTAACCAGTCAGCAGCTGCAGGTCTGGATCTCTGACATGAGCCGAGACTTATCTCCAAAATCAGTCCGTAACATCATCGGACTGTTGAGACCAACCCTGGAGATGTTTGCTCCGGATCGACATTTCAAGGTTCAGCTGCCAGCCAAAAAGAAAGCAGAGCTGTATTGTCCCTCCGACGATGATATTAAAAAATTGTTGGACAGCATCCAAGATGATCCAGAACTGGAACGCGCTGTACTGTTAGGAGCTTTTGGACCATTGCGCCGCAGCGAGCTCTGCGCTCTTACTGACAAAGACATTACAGGCAATATGGTATCCATCACAAAGAGTTATGTCCGGGGCAAGGATAACGTATGGTACACAAAGGTCCCTAAGACCTATGCCTCCTATCGCACCATCCCCCTTCCGGAGCCGGTAATTGCAAAACTATCCGGCATCAAAGGGCATCTGTTTTCATCCACCCCGGATACCATCTCGCATCGTTTCAAACGAGCGTTGGCAAAGGCTGGGCTTCCGGATTTCCGTTTTCATGATCTGCGGCACTACTCGGCAAGTATCATGCACGCCATCGGTGTTCCGGATCAGTATATTCTGCAGCGCGGCGGATGGAGCACCGACGGCGTAATGAAAACCGTTTACCGGAATGCTATCGCAAATGAATCCGTAAAACAAAATGACCTTATCAATAAGCATTTTGAGCAAGTATCACACGAAATATCACACGATACTTAAAGATCCTTTAAAATCAAGGGTTTTGGGCGGGTTCAACTCCCGTCTGGTCCACTAAAAAGAACTGCCGCCCAGCAAATCATTTGCTGATGCGGCAGTTCTTTTTCTTATCTATTTTTATTCTGCATCTTTTACCGATTCTGGAATATCTCAATAATCGCCTTCACGATCGCCACCAGCACATTCCACATCCGTTTTAACGGACCTTCTTCACTGCTGCCGTCTGCCTCCTGATCGGAGATATCGGTTGATTCATCATCATCGCTGATCTCATCGGTCCGCAGGACGATCTGCACGCTGTTCGGGGACGGATTTTTCGAGGAGGTAAAGGAAATCTTCTCCGCCTCCGGATCTATGTTCAGGAAGTTGTTCTCATCCTCAAACTTATCGATCTGCTCATCGAGCGTACTCTTCATGTCTTCCCCCGCTTCCCGAACCACCGCAAGCTGATCGATCATGGTCAGGTTCTTATCAAGAATCTTCTCCATGCCCTGCAGCGTTGCCTTGGTTCCGGCATCCAGCGAATCACCTGCCGAAATCAGCGTGTCATTCAAAAGACCGAGCATATCATGTGTGGTATAAAGTGCCCTGGTCAGCCGGTTCATCAGTTCTTCAGAATCAGACAGGGAATCCAGCATCGTCGGCACATATTTATCCGTTGTGTCAATCAGGACCCGCATATCATCCAGCAAATTAATCAGTTCATCGGTCGAACTTCTGAGCGCCGATAAAGTCGAACCCGTCTTGCCAGTAATATCTCCCGCCGTCTTGAACGCACCATTCACTTTATTCACAATCGTTTTCGCAGTTTTCTGCGCCTGCTCCACTTTCTGGAAAATGCCCTTCGTCTCTTCCACCAGACTTGCAGCATCCGCAGAATAAGTAGTCGCTGACAGAGACTCCAGCGCCTCCTCTACATCATCTTCTGCATTGCCAATCTCATCTTCCCAGCTCGCATCATTGACACCGCCGCTTCCCGGCTCGCCGGACGGTCCGGCTGTCAGGGCTCCCGCAGAAACCTCGGTTCCAAATGCATTCACCTCTGCATCCTGACCCGAGGAGTTGTCTTCCGAAGCGGAACCCGAATTCTTAGCAGAATCCGTCTCTGCCTTGTCTGCCGTCGAAGCAGGATTCTTCTCTTCCGTCTTTGTCGCTGATTCAGCCGCTTTTTCCGCCTGGTTACCAGCTGCACCAGACGCTGTGCCTGCGCCCGCTGCTTCCTGTTCAGCCGAATCTTTACTTTCTGTTCCTGCTGAGCCAGAGGCCGAAGTGCCTGCTGCCATTTCCGCGTCATCCGTGGTATTTGCAGAACCCGTAGTTTTTGCATGATCGGCGGCACCTGCAGAATCCGTGATATCTGCGCTGCCAGCCGCCCCCGCTGTCTGACCATTTCCGTTTCCAGATGCCGCCTCCGACGATACAGATGTCTCTTCCTTCTCCGCACTCTTCATCTTGCGGATCCGTTTCAGCTTCATGCCGTCTAACGTGACTAAACTCTGATTCAGGCTTCCAATCCCCTGTTCTGTCACCGCCAGGGAGGTATTTCCCTGTCCCAGAAGTTTATCGAGTTCTTCCAAAATTTTCTGGACTTCCGCCGTCCGCTGGACAATATCTTTCTCGATCGCATCCTGCGTCTGCTGACTGACAAGACCCTTATTTAATTCATCCGAAGCCGACCGGAGCGATTTGCTCAGACTTCCCAGACGATCATACAGGCGATCCAGTTCATCCTGCATATCTTCCATCGTATTGGAAAGCGCCTGTGTGTTGCTGTTAATATCCGTCACTGCATCGCGCGCCGTCTGTAAATACGGAATCATGACCGTCGTCTGATCCGTGACCGCCTGCAGATCGGCAAGCGCCTGTGTCGAGAGCGCCTCAATCTGTTTCCGGTTAGCACTGACGGTTCCACGCGCCTGATCGAGATTTGCCAGACCGCCTTTCACGCCGGAAACATCCGACTTCATGGATTCCATCGTCTTTAACAGCGCATTCATGCTGTCATACATCTTGTTTCCATCCTCGCGCCAGGTATCTTTCGCCTCTTTCAGATCCTTGATGCGGTTCAGCTCATCCAGGGTCCCCGGAACCATCATCATAATGACTCCGATATTCTCATAATTATCCGTGCCGACCCGGACTGTAAAATCGCCGTCCTCGCCCGGAAGCGCCGCAAACATTGCCGCCTGATAGCTTCCAACCGACTGCACCTGCGCACCCGGCGCATCGACACTATAGCATTTCTCCATATCAACCGGCACAAGCACAGTCAACACCATATTATTTTTATAATACGCCTTCGCCTTCTCATTCGGGGTCGCCTTTACATTGACCTCAACCAGACCAGACGCCCCCGCCAGTTTGGATGCATCCGCTTCCACTCCATTAAGTTTATAGGAAACGTCAAACGTCCACGGCAGATCGACGCTGTTTTTCGGCATCGTACACTGATAATAAAAACGCGAATTCTTCTCCGGCAGTTTCCATGTGACGGTTCCATCGCCAATTTCCGGCGCCGTGTCGTCCGTCATGTTGACCACCTTGTCATAGGTACCATAATCGGTATATTCGGTCAATCCATTCGTGGTACAGCCTTTGACCACATTGATCTGCGTTGCCGTTCCATAATAGTCCAGATTGACATACATCGTTTCATCTACCTGAACTCTTGGTGCAGCCGCCCGGACAGGAACTGCCGCACTCGTTACCAGCGTAACCGCTGCCAGCGTCGCCGCCGCTCCTCTTCTAATGATCTTCTTCATGGCTTCCAGCCTCCCTTTTTTCTGTCATCTTCTGTTTCCGGTCTTTTCTTCGTTCTCTCACTTTTCCAAGTAGCCGGAGCTTTCTTCTGTGTTTCTCCCGCGCCTCCGCATCGGAATCTGTTTTCTCTTGAGGACCGCCCGTCTCTGTTATTTCTGTATCTTCCAGCGCTTTCGTTTCAGCTTCGAATTGTTTTCTTTTCGACGTAACTGAATCCACCAGCGGCTTTTTCCCTTTCCACACGGCACCAGCCACGCGTCTTGCCGCCCGTTTCATACGGGCATGGCGGCGTTCGCGCCGTTTTTTGAAAAACAGATGAATCCTCTCAAATTCGTTCTGCATCAGGATATGATCAAACAATACCAGAAATGCCGGCATCAGGGAGCAGACAAAAAGCATACTAATCAGAGCCCCCCGTCCAATCAAATGTCCCAGATCGCCGATCGCCGCGACACTCGATACCTTGTATACAATATATCCGGCACAGGTCAGGATCGAACCGGATGTCAGAATCGCCGGAATACCAAGATTCAGCGCCCCGATCGCCGCTTCCTTCTTATCCATCGTCTTGCGGCATTCCAGATAATTGTTCGTCGTCAGAATCGCATAATCGACGGTCGCGCCCAGCTGGATACAGCTTACGATAATGTAACCAATGAAAATCATCGTGTCTCCGACGATGTACGGTACCGCCATATTAACGAAAATCGCGACCTCAATCGGAATCATGATAAGGAGCGGAATAATCAGTGATTTAAAACTCCACATGACAACCACAAATACGCCGATCAGCGACATCACATTGACACGGCTGTAATCCTTCGTGATCGTCGTCTGGATGTCCTGTGTGGACGGTGTTGTGCCGACCAGATACGAATTTTCCGGATAATATTTCTTCATGATCGCCTGGATCTCATCCGAGCACTGGTACGCCAGCTTGCTCTCGCCCTTACTCTTAACGTAAATAAGGATTCTCGCATAATCTTTTTTATGTAACTGGCTTGTGATGCTGTACGGAAGGAAATCTTCCGGTACGCCCTCCGGGAGCTGCCCGGACAAGGACGTTACACTCTTCATGTACGGCAGGTCTTCCAGCTCATCCGTGAACTGTTTTTCCTTGATAAAAGAAGTATCCGGCACGATTGCCATCATCATATTGCTTCGTCCGAATTTCGCTGTGATCAGCTCATCATCCTCATATACCGTCGTTCCCTCGCTGGCGCCGACCGCGTCATTTCCGTAGAGGAAATCGTTCATGCTCTGCGCCGTGTATGCCGGGATCGCCAGCACCGCAATCAGAATCAGCACGATGCGGCGGCTGTTGTAGATACCGTGGCTGAGCTTATCAAACGACGGCAGGAACGAACGATGGGATGTTTTCTCAATCATCGGCGTCATACGCAGAATCATCGCCGGCATAAAAAACACCACTGTCAGAAGACTCAGGACAATACCTTTTGCCAGCACGAGTCCCATATCAAATCCGATATTAAACTTCATAAAACACAGAACGATAAATCCGACGATCGTCGTCAGGCTGCTGGCGAAAATGGAGTTTAATGCCTCATTGATCGCGTTGCTTAACGCGGTCATCTGATCCAGTCCCTTTGCCTTTTCCCTCGCAAACGCGTGGCTTAAGAAAATCGAATAATCCATCGAGCAGGCGAGCTGCAGGACCGCCGACACACTGTTCGTCAAAAAGGATATCCGCCCGATAAACAGGTTCGTTCCTTTGTTCAGGACGATCGCCACGCCCATGACCGTCAGATACAGCACCGGTTCAAACCAGGAGTTCGTCGTCACGGTCAGAATCAGGAAAATAACCACGACCGCCAGCGTCATAATCAGCTTCATCTCGCTCGAAACATTTTCCTGCAGCGATTTATTCTGAACCGCCATGCCGACGTAATGTCCCTTGTCTCCGAGAATGTCCTTGATCTCATCGATCGTCTGGGACGTCCTCTTATCCGTGTCGCCGTTTACAAAAACAATATCCATAACCGCCGTATTATCCTTGTAATACTCATCAACACTATTAAAGTTGATAAATGCGTCCGCCGCGTATACGCTGGTCGATGTATCGAGCCACATGACCTGATCGACTCCGTCCAACGCCTCTATTTTATCCTTGTAGGCTTTCGCCTCATAAAGCGAAACATCGTCAATCATAATGCGCCCCGTGCCGGGGTAGCCGAATTTCTCTTCCATCAGGTCCAATCCCTGTTTGGACTGGACGGTCGACGGCAGGTATTCCGTCAGATCATAGTTGATCTCGACAAACGGCGCCATGAGCGCTGATATCAGCACCAGAACCAGAAAGACAATCTCGATCGCCCTGCTCCGCTCAATGATGAATTTCGGCAGGGAGAAGGCTTCTTTTTCCGTCTGTTTTTCTTCTTTGCGTTTATGTAAAAATTTCAGTTTCATGCCTGCTTGCTCCTGTCATACAATGATTGCGATCCTTACCGCATCAAAATAATCATATAATAATGCTTATCGCCGACCTGCTGATGTGCAACACCCATTTCCTTATAATAAATCACCCGGTCCACGCGCTTTTTCTCGTCGCTGTCGTGATTACGCAGAAGCTTTTCTTCTGCCTGCGTCACATCATCACAGTTGATGAGGTAAATCTCCGTATGACGTCTCGCAGTGCTTTCCCCGATGGATTTGAGGTAATCATCAAGTGTGCCTTCATCCGGGATCCGGCTGCTTCCATAACCCTTACTGCGTGCCATCGCCAGGCGGTGTTCGGCGATCTGCTGTAATTTTCCATTTAAAATAAAGCTGGCATCTTTATCGTAATCTTTTTTGTCATCGTCATAGTAATCTTCTTCCTCATCCCCGTCAAACGCGTCCGCCTTCAGCTCATTTAAGCAGTCCGCCATCGCCTGGGTATCTGCATCCAGAAATGCCAGCGTGTACGCGCCGCCGCCCGTGTTTTTCTTCTTTTTGGCGTTCGCCAGGCTGCCGTCCGCGTTGATCGTATACTGCGTCTCATCCTTTGTGAAGGTCGTTCCCTCCATCGCGCCGCTGTCTTTCAGGAAATAGTATTTTCCGTCGATATTCTGCCAGCCGGTCGCCATCGCGCCGTCCCCTTGCAGATAATACCAGGTTCCATTTTCCTGCTCCCAGCCCGTTTTCATCAAACCGTCTGCTCCGAGCAGGTACCATTTTCCGCCCATCTGCTGCCAGCCCGTCAGGTAAGAACCGTCCATTCCCACCAGATAATAACCATTCTCCACCGGCTGCCAGACACCCGCATCATCCGCAAGCACTGTCTGGGCGGCAGACGCTGAGAAAAGGAGACTTACTCCTGCGATTCCTGCCAGCCGTACTATCTTATGTCCCAGAACCGCTTTCAGCGCCCTTTTTAACCCCGGCGCCGTCCGCTTTTCTTCCTTCTTCATCCACAACTTTCTGTCCTTCATACGCTATCCTCACTCTTCTTTATGCTTATTGATCGGATCCATCTGTTTCCAGTTCCACCCCCCGTGCCGTTAAAAGTGCCCGGAGCATCGCCGCCAGCTCCTTTTCTGAGATCCGGCTGCTGTCAATCAACATATCATAACTTGCTTTATCCGCCCATGTCTTTTTTGCATAAAAATTATAATAATTTTTCCGTATTTTATCCGCTTGTTTGATCAGGTATTCAGCTTCTTTTTCATCTGTCTCGTAACGCCGCATAATCTCCTTCACGCGCGCCTCCATCGGGGCATATATAAATAGAGAAATAAGCCCTTCTGTCTCCTCCAGGATCTTGTCAGCGCAGCGTCCCACGATGATGCATGGACCTTTCTTCGCATACTCCCGGATCAACTGGGACTGCACGACAAACAAGGTATCATTCATCGGCTTTCCATAACCGGTAAACGGATTGCACTTGGCCGGAACCTTAAAAAGAAAACGGTTCGCCTTCATCTCGTCCGCCTCTTCCAGTTCCTCCATCTTAAATTCGCCGCACACCGCTGCTTCCTCTATCAGATGGCGGTCATAACAGGGAATTCCCAGTTCCTTTGCCAGAGACTGCCCCAGATTATGGCCGCCGCTTCCAAACTCTCTTCCGATTGTAATGACAAAATTTTTCATACCAGATTCCACCTTCGTATCTATTTCCTTTTGCTTTCGCATATGCTGCAGGTTCTCATAGCCGTTCCTTTCCCGATTGTCAGCCACTCCTGCCGTCTGTGAAACGTTCCATACAAAAGACTTCTTCGCAGTGAACAGTTACATCTAAAATAGAGCATATACAACTCATGTCTGTTTAATTGACATTTGTTCATTTTTGAACTATAATGCATTATACTAAGTTGTTCGAATGAATACAATAATCATTTTTACGTCAGTTGTATTTTAATCAACATTTCATCACATTATGTTTGTTTTTTGTATCTGGTGTGCCCATTTTTACTTATTTTTAACACTCCCTTCATCCACAGCCTCCGATACACAGTCATACGGCGTTTCCCTGTCTGGAAACGTTCAGAAAGGAAGTCACTATGAAAGAAGAAATACTCGACCGGCGTGTACGAAAGACGAGACGCCAGTTAAAAGAATGCTTAACCCGCCTCCTCAAAGAAAAAAAAATTCAGGATATCACGGTGCGCGAACTCGCCGAGATGGCTGACATCAACCGCGGCACCTTTTATCTTCATTATAAAGATGTCTTTGACCTGATGGATCAGATCAAAAATGAACTGGTCGAGGAGGTTGAGTCTGTCCTGACGCACCATCCCGTTCCCGAACTGGTAGCGCGCCCTTCCCTCGCACTCTCAGAACTATTTCCTCTTGTACAGGAAAATGCAGAGATTGTTTCTATTTTAATAGGAGAAAACGGTGATCTGAATTTTGTCAACCGCCTGAAACGCATTGTCAGCGATAAATGTTTAAAAGGCTGGCTGGATCTCAAATGTTCCAGCGATCCGGATACGCTCGCGGCATTTTCCGCCTTTATCGTTTCCGGCTGTGTCGGTACCGTTCAGTACTGGATCGAAAGCGGCATGAAGGAATCCACAGAACAGATGGCAATCTTGACAGAGGACTTTATCTTAAAAGGCATCCGGGTGCTGGAAAATCCGGCTTGACTTTCACGAAATTCCGTGCTTTAATAAAACTGCAATTTTTAAAAATTCAGAAAGGAGAACCACATGGACAGTTGTGACAGCAACGGGCGAAGTCGTCGCGATGGGCAAAATCAAACTATGAATTCCAACCATGCGTACCAGACTGTTGGTCTGCCGCAGGGTCTTTTTGAGTGTGAATCGGGCTGTCTGACAGCACATTTCCGCCTGCTTTAACAGGCTGGTGATTCAGTGCTGAACGTTTCCCGGCACGATTGGTTTTCATATATATTTGTCCATCGCCCTGGCGCGGGTTTGAAACTGCCATCTGCGGCATTTCATCCTGTTCCCGACTGGCGGTGGATTTTTTTATCCCCGCACTGCTCGCCCTGTACGTCCCAAACGGCATTAAATAGAACGACAGAAAGCGAGGGAACCAAATATGAATCAGACTCCAGAAATGGACGAAAAGAAAACAAGCTCCCCGGAAACGGCTCCGATCGCCGCAACCGCAGAGCATAATGCTAATTTTGAAGAAAATATCCGCGCGATCATCCGCAGCGGAAAACCGGCAAGCATGATCCGGGATGACCTCGACAATTACCATGCAAACGATATTGCCGAGGTTCTGGAAACACTGGACACTGCGACCCGGAAACGCCTCTACAATATTCTCTCTCTGGAAATGACGGCAGAGATTTTCACCTATCTCGATGAACCGGCGCCTTATCTGGATGAACTGGGGCTTGACCGGGCGGCAGCCGTTCTGGCAGAGATGGATGCCGATGAGGCGGTCGATATCCTCGAAAATTTAGATCCAGAGAAAAAAGAAGCCCTGATCGCGCGCATGGATCAGGAATCTAAGGATGATATCCACCTGATCTTTTCCTACGATGAGGAACAGATCGGTAGCCGGATGACGACCAACTACATCGTCATTCCCAATAACTGTACGATCAAGCAGGCAATGCGCCATCTGATCTCCCAGGCGGAGGACAACGACAACATCGACACCATCTACGTCGAAGACGAAAATGGGCGCTATTTCGGTGCGATCGAGCTGAAGGATTTAATCACTGCCCGTGAGTACATGAAGCTGGAGGACATTATCAGTACCTCCTATCCGTATGTGTACGCGGATGAAAAATCTTCGGACTGTATGGAAGAGCTGATCGATTACAGCGAGGATTCTATCCCTGTACTCGATCGGAACCATAAGATCATCGGTGCCATCACTTACGAGGACATCGCCGAGGCGATCGACGACGAGATGGGTGATGACTACGCAAAGCTGGCAGGTCTTACTTCGGAAGAGGATCTGCACGAACCACTGTTGCAGAGTTTGAAAAAACGTCTCCCGTGGCTGGTGCTGCTGCTCTTCCTCGGCATGGGGGTTTCCTCAGTAGTCGGCATTTTCGAGCCGATCGTTGACCGTATCGCACTTCTTATCTGCTTCCAGTCGATGATCCTCGACATGGCAGGCAATGTCGGCACCCAGTCGCTGGCTGTCACCATCCGTGTCCTGATGGATGAGGACATCTCCGCGATGCAGAAGCTGGGATTTATATTCAAGGAAATGCGAATCGGATTTTTAAATGGACTGCTGCTCGGCTCGGCTTCGTTCGTCGTAATCGGCATTTTCATCCATATTATGAAGCAGAAGAGTCTTTTCTTCTCGTTTGCACTTTCCGGCTGTGTCGGCATCTCTCTTCTGACCGCAATGGTAATCTCCAGCCTGGTCGGCGTACTGGTGCCGATGCTGTTTCACAAGCTGAAGGTTGACCCGGCAGTTGCGTCTGGTCCGCTTATCACGACGGTGAATGATCTGGTAGCGGTTGTGACTTATTATGGACTGGCAGAGATTTTGCTGGTGGATGTGTTTCATTTAGTGTAGAGAACCGGTGAAAATAGGTATTTGTGATTCGGACGCAAAACAGGACTCTTCCTTTTTAGCAACTTCTCCCTGCTTCTTATAGATAGAGTTTGCATCTACCCCGCCGCGCACGCTGGAAAGCGGATAGATGTTGGTACCGCGTCCGATGATGCTGCCCGGGTTTAGGATAGAGCCGCAGCCTACTTCTACGTTGTCACCGAGCATGGCGCCGATTTTTTTGCGTCCGGTTTTGATCTTGCCGTCTTCGGCGTGGATTTCCACCAGAAGTTTATCGGATTTTACGTTGGAGGTGATGGAACCGGCACCCATGTGGGATTTATAGCCTAAGATGGAGTCTCCGACGTAATTATAATGCGGTACCTGTACTTTATCGAACAGGATGACGTTTTTAAGCTCGGTAGAGTTTCCGACTACTGCACCTTCTCCGATCAGGGCGCTGCCGCGGATGAATGCACAGTGGCGCACCTCGGCGTCTTTGCCGACGATGACCGGTCCGTGCAGATAGGCGCTGTCGAATACCTTCGCTGTCTTATGAACCCAGATGTTTTCACCGCGTTTCTCATATTCTGCCGGATCCAGGCTGTTTCCCAGTTCGATGATAAAATCACTAAGACCTGCCAGTGCCTCCCACGGGTATGTAAACTGTTTCAGATAATCCGAAGCCAGCGTATGGGTTAAATCATATAATTCTGTGATTTTCATTTCTTCTTTTTTCATGATCATTGCCTTTCCTAAAATTCAATTGATTCTATTATTATAAATAAGCTATTTGGTTCCAGCTTTTGTCGCTCTTGCAGCTTTCATATTTCCCGCGCTCTTCGCACTTCTCGAACTCTTCTTCTCTTTCTCTGCATTCTGGTAGAACACAGCAACCGCATCAAACGCCGGCCGCAGCCCATACGCATTTCCCATATGAACCGCATTGTAAGTGCGTCCGATAACGAAGCGCTCTAATTTCTGCATATATTCATCCGGCGTGATGCTGCCCTCTGCCACATAGGTCAGACCTTTTTCCCAGCTTGCCGTCAATTCCGGGTTGAGAAGCTGCTTCATGGATGTGTGTACAACCTCGTAAATCAGCTCGCCCAGGTAGGTCGGCGTGATAACCTGCGTTTTTTCGTTGAGCGCCATGTATTTGATGTTGAACAACTTTTTCAAGATCTCCGCGCGGGTTGCACTCGTTCCGATGCCGCTGCCCTTGATCTGGGCGCGCAGCTCTTCGTCTTCGATAAGCTGACCGGCATTTTCCATCGCCAGAATCATCGAACCGGAGGAATAACGCTTCGGCGGAGATGTCTCGCCCTCTTTGATCTGCAAATCATCCAGTGACACTTTCATCCCCTTTTTGAGCTGTTCCAGCATCTGGATAAACTCTGGGTGGGACGCATCAATTACCTTTGGCTGGCTGCTGTCTGTTCCATCTGCTTCTCTTGCCGGATTTTCCGCATCATTTCCATCTATACCTGGTTCAAGGCGGTTCGTTCTGCCGACACTTTCCCCGGCAGTGTCCTTTTTCTTTTTCGGAATTTCCGCCACTTTGAGATATCCCGCTTCTTTCAATACCTTGAAACCGGCAAAGAAATGTTCACTTTTTACCTCAATCTCAACCGCATATTTCTGGTAAACCGCCGCCGGATAAAAGATGCTTAAGAAACGGCGCACAATCACCTGGTAAATTTTGCGGTTCAACTCCGGGAGACTTCGCAGCGCGCCGAGTCCCTGGCCGGTCGGTATGATTGCGTAGTGATCGGTAATCTGCTTATCATTGACATAACGCGTTTTTGCTATGTTCTTCCACAGCCCTGCCTGCATCGCCTCCGATGCAAATGCCGCCAGCGGCTCATAATGCGTCAGACCGCCGATATTTTTGCTGATCTCCTTCGCCACCGCCGTTGAAAGCACACGCGCGTCCGTTCGCGGATAGGTAACCAGCTTTCGCTCGTACAGCTCCTGCACCACTTTCAGGGTCCGATCCGGGCTGATTTTAAACATTTTAGAACAATCATTCTGGAGCTCCGCCAGGTTATAGAGAAGAGGTGGATTTTTGGTTTCCTTTTTCTTTTCCACTTTTAAAATGGTTCCCTGCGAAGTATTATATACGCCCATTAAACCCGCGTCCGCTTTTTCTGCGTCGCTGACCTCTGACTGCATGACTCCCGAATTTTCGCTTCCATTCTCGCGTTCCCACAGCCATGCAATCAGCGCCTCCGCGTCCTTTCGCTCCTTAAAACCATTTTCCTTATACAGACACGGCGTTCCATAGTAACGGCTTCCTTCCACCGCCCGCCATTCGCCGTCAATCGAGATACCTGCCGGTCCAAATGTACCGATCACGCGGTAAAATGGCGTTTTGACAAATTCCCGTATTTCCCGCTCCCGGCGGACTACCATGCCGAGGACACAGGTCATGACACGTCCGACTGAGATCACGGTCCGGTCAGAACTTCGCATATAGTTAGAAACAGATGGTCCATATTTCAACGTCAGTGCGCGGGAAAAGTTAATTCCCATCAGATAATCTTCTTTTGCCCGCAGATATGCCGAATCCGCCAGATGATCGTATTCGGACAGATCCTTCGCTTCGCGGATGCCGCGTAGAATCTCTTCCTCCGTCTGTGAATCGATCCAGACGCGCTTCTGTTTCTTGCCCTGCACGCCAGCCATCTGCGCGACGAGGCGGTAGATATATTCTCCCTCCCGTCCCGAGTCGGTACAGACGTAGATTGTATCTACATCCGCCCGGTTTAAGAGACCGCTCACGATTCCAAACTGTTTCTTCACGCTGTCGATAACCTGATATTTCCATTCTTTCGGGAGAAATGGAAGTGTCTCCAGACTCCAGCGCTTATATTTCATATCATATACTTCCGGATAGCTCATCGTGACCAGATGTCCAACACACCAGGTCACAACCGCATTTTCCGACTCAATATAGCCATCCACCGATCGTCCATTTACCTTGAGTGCATTTGCGAACTCACGCGCCACGCTCGGTTTCTCGGCTATAAATAACGATTTTGCCACGTTGTTCTGCTCCTATCTTACTAATTTCGTTACTGTTCACGCATACGTGTCCAGTAACCTAATTTCCTCTAATTACTTTTCCGCTTCGGCGTCCACTCCGCCAGAATCGCCGCCGCAAACATCAGCGCACAGCCAATTAGCATCCGCACCGTCAGCTCCTCATGCAGCAGCCAGACAGAGAACAGGAGTCCAAACACCGATTCAAACGACAGTAGAATCGAGGATGTACTGGCGCTCAGATATTTCTGCCCCACTGTCTGAAGCAGAAAACAGAGCATGCTGGATGCGAGTCCCAGATACAGCATCGAAACTGCCACTCCCGGCAGTGTAAATACTTCCGGATGGAACGCTCCTTCCGTGAGAAGCCCCAGCACCCACGAACACGCCGCCGCTGTTCCCATCTGCATGACCGTCAGGCGGATCGGAGTGCAGTATGCCGTGAACCGATCCAGAAAAATCATATGAACCGCAAAGCAGATGCCGCACACCAGCGTCAGGAAATCACCAAAATTGACCGACAGATCGCCTTTCAGCGATAAAAGCGCCAATCCCACAACAGCAAATCCCGCTGCGATCAGGTTATTTGCCTTCGGGCGCACATGATTAACCGCCCATGCCAGAAACGGCACGATCACCACATACAACGTCGTAATAAACGCATTTTTACTCGCGGTCGTGTATTTCAGCCCATACGTCTGAAAATAATAACTAATAAATAGAAACAATCCCGCCAGTGCGCCACATTTAAACTCCTGCATCGACATTCCCCGGATCTGTTTCCAGAAAAGAGCCGCCATTCCAAGCGCCGCGATCGTAAACCGGTACGCCAAGAGGTATGTAGGTGTGATCGCGTCCATCGAATTTTTCATCACAACGAAGGCGCTGCCCCAGATAATTGTTACAAATAAAAGGCTGGCAGATGCCAGCACTTTTACTCCCTTGTTGTTTGTCTCACTCATGTCAATCTCTATCCTATGTCAAAATAATCACAAATCAAATACAAATCTAAACCGTCATAAATTTATAACTGGTCGTTGTATCGTATTTCCCGCCCTTTTTCACGATCGGGGATGCAAATCCCGGCATGTTGACTGCGTTCGGGTAATACTGAGTCTCAAAGCAGTATCCCTGGCGTCTCGCATACTTCACGCCGCCCTTACCCGGAACCTGTCCGTCCAGGAAATTGCCCGTGTAGAACTGAACTCCCGGCAGATCGGTGTATACCTCCATCTTGCGCCCGCTCTCCTCGTCGATCGCAGCCGCCGCCAGACTGAATACGCCTGACTCATGGTTGAGAATCCAGTTATGATCGTAGCCGCCGCCCAGTTTTAACTGATCGTAATCCGCTTCTATATCACGTCCGATCGGCTTGAAATCCGAGAAATCCATCGGAGTCCCCATTACCTTGCGGATCTCACCGGTCGGGATCAGCACCTTGTCTACCGCCGTGATCGCATCACTGTCAATGTAAACCATCTGCGAAAGCGCCGGACCACTCTCATGGCCTGCCAGATTGAAATACGCGTGGTTTGTCATATTAAAAATGGTATCCTGATCGCAGGTCCCCTCGTAATGAATCTTTACTTCATTTTCATCTGTCAGCGTGTAGGTCACACGGATCGAGGCATTTCCCGGATATCCCTGATCGCCGTCCGGGCTTTCCAGTGTAAACGAAACCTGATTAACGCCCGTCTCATATTCTGCCGCCCAGATACGGTTCCGGTAAAAATCCATGCCGCTGTGCAGGTTGTTCGGACCATCATTCGCCGTCAATTCGTATTTTTTATCATTTAACGTAAACGCCGCGCCGCCAATCCGGTTTGCATTTCGTCCAACAGCCTCGCCCAGATGCCCATCGCTTACCAGGCAGTCTGCTACTGTTTCATGTCCCAGCAGGACATCCGCCATCTCTCCGTTCCGATCCGGCACCAGCATCGTGGACCAGATTGCACCCAGATCTAAAAAGGATGCAGAAACTCCATTCTGATTCGTCAATGTATAACGGCTGACCTCTCTGCCATCTTCCATTGTTCCAAAGATTGTCTTCTCAACCATGCCAAATCCCCCTTAATTTTTAGAATCTGAAAAATATTTTTCGCATTTTTTATGCTTACTTTTGTCAGAATAAATCTATCCAGCTTATAAATAGCTGATTTATTAAGTATACAATACTTTTCCCCTCATGCACACCCATTTTTCCAAATCTAATTATAAAAATTTCAAGATTCGTTACTGTTCACGCATACGTGCCCAGTAACGAAGAATGTTCCCTGGCACATCCCGCGGAGCGTTTTTTTGTCATAGGTCGAAGTTTCTTATGACACAAAAAACTGCCGTCCCGGACAGAGTCAGCCATCGTCTTTCAAACAGCTTCTCCGCCACTGGGCGGCAGTTCTTACTTTTATCAGTTTTAATCTGCTATTTCACAGATTCTCTGAACAAATTTCTTTATTTCGCCTGGATATATCCCTGTGCGGTCAGAAGCTCTGCACACAGTACCGCACCGCCGGCTGCGCCGCGCAGTGTGTTGTGGGAGAGACCCACAAACTTCCAATCGTAAACTTTGTCTTCTCTCAGACGGCCAACAGATACGCCCATGCCCTTCTCATAGTTGACATCCAGCTGTACCTGCGGACGATTATCCTCTTCCAGATACTGGATGAACTGCTTCGGTGCGCTCGGAAGCTCCAGTTCCTGCGGAAGTCCCTTGAAATTAACCAGCTTTTCGATCAGCTGCTCTTTGGTTGGTTTCTTTCTGAACTTTACAAATACGGCTGCTGTATGTCCGTCCAGAACCGGTACACGGATGCACTGGCAGGTGATCACCGGCTCAGATGCCTTCACGATCTCGCCGTCCTTGATCTCGCCCCAGAGACGAAGCGGCTCCTGCTCGCTCTTCTCTTCTTCACCACCGATGTACGGGATGATGTTGCCTTCCATCTCCGGCCAGTCTTTGAATGTCTTGCCAGCTCCGGAGATTGCCTGATATGTAGTAGCTACTACCTCATATGGCTCAAATTCCTTCCATGCAGTCAGAACCGGCGCATAGCTCTGGATGGAGCAGTTCGGTTTTACCGCTACGAAGCCTCTCTTGGTTCCCAGACGTTTTTTCTGAAACTCAATCACCTTAAAGTGCTCCGGATTGATCTCCGGCACTACCATTGGAACATCCGGCGTCCAGCGGTGTGCGCTGTTGTTGGAAACAACCGGTGTTTCTGTCTTTGCATATGCATCTTCAATCGCACGGATCTCTTCTTTTGTCATATCTACGGCGCTGAACACGAAATCAACTTCGGATGCTACCTTCTCGATCTCGTTTACGTTCATAACAGCCATCTTCTTCACACACTCCGGCATCGGGGTCTGCATTTTCCAGCGTCCGCCGACTGCCTCCTCATATGTTTTTCCTGCAGAACGCGGGCTTGCTGCCAGCGCAGTAATCTCATACCACGGATGATTTGCCAGAAGCGTGATGAAACGCTGACCTACCATACCAGTTGCTCCCAGAACGCCTACACGTAATTTCTTTTCCATGTTCATCGTTTTTCTCCTCTTCTGACAGCGGCTTTTTCAGCTTCTCATGGCAGGATGGAGTTTGGATAGGAAGCTCCTGCTCTGCAACACGTTTTCACTCTGCCGCTGTAATTCTTGTCTATCCTATAACAAAATAAACAAAAAATCAATATTTTTCCGCAAGAAAAATACATTTGTGCGCAGCGCGCGGACATTTGATAAATTTATAACGTCTGTCACGGATTTAACGATGTTTTAACTCAAAATAGGTTCTTCTAAGCTAAGTATTCCGCTGCAACCTTCTCAATCCCATCCGGGTACTGCATCCGGTAGCTCTCAAAATCAAGCCCCTTTGCCGCAATCTCTTTTCCAAGTTTGACTAAGAACGATGGAATCTCGCTCTCAAACATCGTACCAAGCTCACGTCCCATCGCTTCTTTTCCCTGTGCCTCATTTCCGCCCAGATAAAATACAAATGCCGGCTGTGCCTTGCCATCTGCCATCCGCACGCCGCCGCGGAATCCCATCGGTCCGGTCTGGTGGGTACCGCAGGAAGACGGACATCCGGAAATATGAATCTGCGGAAGTGCGCCGTCCGGGATCTGTGCCTCCCCGACCGCCTTTACACACGCCTGTAACAGAGCCTGCGAATCGCGTGCACCAACCTGGCAGATCGACGCACCGATACAGCTTACCGATGTCTCAAGCTTCGTCTGAGCCGTTTCCTCCGTCGCCTCCAGAATCTTCTCTGCTTCTGCTCCGGTCAAATTAATGATGTACGCAGTTTCATCCGGTGCCAGACGAAGCTCTGTGCCGTCAATCGTCTGCATCATTTCTCCCAGGGCTGCCAGCGTCTCCGGGCGCGGCTGTCCGCCAATCGGATGCCAGATAACCGTATAAAGTCCCGGCTGTTTCTGCTCCAGCACACGTTCTCCCGACGCGCTGCTTCCATCGCCTGTTTTGTTCTGCTTTTCTTTTATTCCTGCCGCTGCCATCACTTCCTCACGGGAAAGATCCAGCTGCTCCCCGGATGCCAGTACCTCCTGAAGCTTCTCCTGATACGCCTTCCGGTAATTTTCCGCTCCGCCGAGCGCTTCCTGCATATACCGGGTACGCGCTTTTCCGCGGTTTTCGTAATTGCCATATGCCCGGAATGTCAGCCACATCGCCTTAATGTAATAAAGAATCTTCTCCGGAGCAACGCCCTCGGCAACTTTAACGCCAAACTGCGGATTGTTTCCCAGACCGCCTGCACTGTACACATCAAACGTTCCGTCCGGACAAGCCGCAAATCCCAGATCGCGGTAGGTCGCGTGCGTCACATTCGCCGGTGAATTAGAGAAACAAACCTTGAGCTTGCGCGGCATCTTTGCCGCATTGATAAAGGTCATCAGATATTCTCCCGCCGCCTTCGCCCACGGCATAACGTCGAAATATTCGCCCTCTTCCACGCCTGAAAGCGGAGAACACATCACATTTCGCGGAAAATCTCCGCCGCCGCCCATCGTCACGATCCCGGCATCGAGTGCCTGCTCCATCAATTCACAGACTGATTTCTCATCCAGATTGTGGAATTGCACGCTCTCACAAGTCGTAAAATGTACCATATTTACCTGATATGAGCGGATTGCCTTTGCGATAAACGCAAGCTTCTCCTTCGACACACATCCTGCCGTCATACGCAGACGCAGCATGCTCGCCGCGCCGCCTTTCTGTGCATAACTGCCGTAACGTCCTGAAAAGCCCTTATATGAGCCCTTATCCATCTTTCCCGCATAAAAATCCCTCGTTTTTTCACAAAACTCTGGAAGATCTGTTTTCCACTCCTGTGGAGCAATTCCTATCATTTTTGTCTCTCCTGTTTTCTCTTCAAATGTTACTGTACACGCATACGTGTCCAGTAACGGAATTTGCCGTGGCTTCGCATTTAAATACGGCAAATTCCTGCTGCCACCACGTTTTCTTACGGCACTTTCGGTTCCAAAAGTGCCTACCCATGAACAGTAACCTTCAAATTCTACTTTTACCAGCTTAGCCCTTACGCCAGATCCAGTGCCACTTCCATCATATTGGTAAACGTCTTCTCGCGTTCTTCTGCCGTCGTCGTCTCTCCGGTCACTGCCGAATCTGATACGGTCAGGATACAGATCGCATTTGCGCCCGCATAGGCAGCGTTGCTGTAAAGTGCCGCCGACTCCATCTCCACTGCCAGCACGCCCATCTGCGCCCAGGTAGTTCCGGTCGGCTCAAGCGGCGGGTTGTAGAACATATCGGAACACAAAATATTACCGACATGATATTTTAAATTTCTCTTTTTCGCAGACTCGACCGCTTTTTCCAGCAGCTCATAGCTGCACACACAGGAATAATCTCCCGGCAGGCAGAACTGTTTTACATAGTTGGATGTCGTGCAGGAACCCATCGCAAAAATAAGCTCGCGCACCTTTACCTCCGGACGCAGCGCACCGGCAGTTCCGATCCGGATCAGATTCTTGCATCCATAAAAATGAATCAGCTCATACGAATAAATTCCCATCGACGGACAGCCCATGCCGGTTCCCATGACAGACACGCGTTTGCCCTGATAATAACCGGTATAACCGTACATATTTCTCGTTGTATTGAACTGTTTTGCATCCGTCAGAAAATGTTCTGCGATATACTTTGCCCGCAGCGGATCGCCCGGAAGCAGAATCGTCTCCGCAATCTCGCCCTGTTTTGCCCCGATATGAGGGGTCGGTGTCTTCTGAAGTTCAGTCATATGAAATACCTCCTTTTTTTCTTTCTGTTTGGTTCTAGCTTCTCGCCCGGCTTCCCTTTCCGTCGCGGTGCCCTATTTTCAAGCGGCTCAGATGAACCGTTTTTTCTTTATACATAATGGTCGGATCGTCCTCGGTACCATCCAGCAGATGGATTGCCTCCAACGACTCGGTACGTCCCAGCTTGATGCCGCGCACACCTTTCGCATTCTTCTTCATCTCTGATATCTCCTCGATCGGGAATCGCAGGAAGATACCGCTGGTCGTCTGGATGACCGCCTCTTTCATGCCGTCCACCGGCTGTACCGAGAGAAGCATATCGTTCTCCTGCAGTCTGGTTGCCGCCACTGTCCGGTTATTGGTCTCAAATTCCTCGCCTGGCACGATCTTGATCATCGCATCCTTCGTTGCAAATAATAGCTTCTGTCCCTTTAACTGCGCCGCATTCACCACACAGACCGGACGTTCTTTGGTGCCATCAAATTTACTCAGGTTATCAATCGGCACGCCCTTATCGCGTAGCTTTCCAAACGGAATCTCGGTCACCTTCACCTGATGGAATGCACCCAGATCCGTAAACAATCCGATCTTATCCGTCGTATGGCACGGCAGTACATACACATTCTCCGTGTCCACTGTCTCCCGGTTCCGCTCGTAGATCGACGGTTCCAGAATCTTGCAGTAACCAAACTTGTCCAGCACGAACACGCCCGGTCTGGCGCTCTCCGCCGCCTCGTCATACACTGCCTCGCGTCCATCCTCGATCTTCGTCCGGCGTTCCACTGCAAACTCTTCCTTGATCAACTGCAGATCTTCTTTAATCACCTCGTCCATCGCCTCACGGCTGCCGAGAATCTTCTGGTATTCTTTGATCTTGCGAAGTGTCTCTTTGTACTCCTTCTGCAATGCCAAGATCTCTAGGCCAATCAGCTTATAGAGACGCATTTCCAGAATCGCAGACGCCTGCTTCTCCGTAAAATGAAGCTTCTTGGCGTCTTCCTCAAATCCCGGTGTGCGGAACTGGATTTTGGAAATATCGCCCTCCATCAGGCAGGCTTTCGCATCTTTCAGGTTCTTCGAACCGCGCAGGATCGCGATAATCAGATCGATGCAGTCGCAGGCTGCGATCAGACCTTCCTTGATCTCCTTCTTCTCCTGCTCCTTTTCCAGAAGCACCTGATACTTGCGGGTATTATTTTCATACTGGAAATCCAGATAATTCTTTAAGATTCCCTTTAAATTCAGCGTCTCCGGGCGTCCATTCGCGATCGCCAGCATATTGACACCGAATGTATCTTCCAGTTTTGTCTTTTTATACAAAATATTCTGGATTTTCTCAATATCCGCATCTTTCTTGAGTTCCAGAACAATCCGGATTCCTTCTTTATTCGATTGGTTGGAAATATCCACCACATCGGCAAGTTTCTTGGACTCAACCAGGTCTGCGATATCCGACAGGCATTTATTGATGCCCGCGCCGATCATCGTGTACGGAATCTCCGTGATCACCAGCTTGTCCCTGTCAGAACGGCGCTTTCCAAGCTCTACCTCCATCCGGGCACGCAGCTTGATGCGTCCCGTTCCCGTCTCATAGATCGCCGGAAGTTCACTCTTATTCGCAATGATGCCGCCGGTCGGGAAATCCGGTCCCTTTAAGACACTCAGAAGCTCTGCCGTCTCCATCTCCGGCTGATCGATATACGCCATCACCGTATCGATGACCTCGCCCAGATTGTGCGGTGGAATGCTGGTGCTCATGCCGACCGCAATTCCCTCGGCACCGTTGATCAGAAGATTCGGCACACGGACCGGCAGGACCTCCGGCTCTTTCTCCGTCTCATCGTAGTTCGGCACAAACCGGACGGTCTTGTCCAGATCCTTTAAATATACTTCCTCCGCAAACTTCTGGAGACGCGCCTCCGTGTAACGCATCGCCGCCGCCCCGTCGCCCTCGATGGAACCAAAGTTTCCATGTCCGTCTACCAGCGGCATTCCCTTCTTAAAGCTCTGGGAAAGTACGACCAGTGTCTCATAGATCGAACTGTCGCCGTGCGGGTGGTACTTACCCATCGTATCACCGACGATACGCGCCGATTTCCGGTGCGGCTTGTCGTGCCCCAGATGCAGCTCCCCCATATCGTAAAGGACGCGGCGCTGTACCGGTTTCAAACCATCCCTCGCATCCGGAATGGCGCGGGCCGTGATGACACTCATCGAGTAGTTCATATAGCTGCGCTGCATTTCCTCTGAATATTCTGTCGTAATGATCGTTTCAGCCATTCTATTCTCTATCTCCTAAATTCCTGTCCTATACTTTCATAATCTTTCTATTAAGCATCTATCTCCGCCTCATCCGCGTGATCGTAGATAAACTGCCGTCTCGGCGGCACGTCGCTTCCCATCAGCATCTCCGTGATCTCCGACGCCATCCGGGCGTCCTCGATCTCCACACGCTTGAGTACACGGTTCTCCGGGTTTAACGTCGTCTCCCAGAGCTGTTCCGCATCCATCTCGCCCAGACCTTTGTAGCGCTGCAGGGTAAATTCCCCTGTGTGGGTTCTGCGGTAGCGCTCCAATGCTTTCTCATCGTATAGATACTCTTCTTTTCCCTTTTTCGGAATCACCTTAAATAACGGCGGCATCGCAATATATACGTGCCCGTTCTGAATCAGTTCCGGCATAAAGCGGTATAAAAAAGTCAGAAGCAGTGTATCAATATGGCTTCCGTCCACATCGGCATCCGTCATCAGGACGATCTTGTGGTAACGCAGCTTTGCAATATCGAAATCATTGCCGTATCCTTCCGAAAAGCCACAGCCGAACGCATTGATCATCGTCTTGATCTCGGCATTCGCCAATACCTTGTCCATCGAAGCTTTCTCCACATTTAAAATCTTGCCCCGGATCGGCAGGATCGCCTGATAGCGGCGGTTTCGTCCCATCTTAGCTGAACCGCCCGCGGAATCTCCCTCGACAATGAAAATCTCACATTTATCCGCCTCACGGCTCTCACAGTTTGCCAGCTTTCCGTTGCTGTCAAAAGAAAAACGGGATTTCGTCAGCATATTGGTCTTGGCACGTTCCTCTGCCTTCCGGATCTTTGCAGATTTCTCCGCACAGGCGATGATCGCTTTCAATACCTCTAAATTCCGGTCAAAGTAAAGCTGCAGCTCGTCCCCAGTCACGCTGAACACCGCTTTTGTCGCATCGGCGCTCGCCAGCTTTGTCTTCGTCTGCCCTTCAAAGATCGGATCCGGATGCTTGACCGCCACAACCGCCGTCATGCCGTTTCTCGTATCCGGTCCCGTAAATTTTGTATCCTTTTCCTTCAGGATTCCCAGCTCTTTCGCATAGCTGTTGATCATCTGGGTAAAACGCGTCTTAAAGCCCGCCAGATGCGTGCCGCCTTCCTGCGTGAAAATATTGTTGCAGAAGCCGAGTACATTTTCCTCAAATGCATCGACAAACTGGAACGCCACTTCAACCTCGATCTGGTCGCTGACGCCCTTAAAATAAATCGGATCATGAATCGGCGTCTTCGTGCTGTTCAGCTCGCGCACATACGCCACGATGCCGTCCGGCTCCGAATAAGTCACTTTTTCAGCCTCGCCCGCCCGCTTATTTTCATAAAGAATCGTCAGCTTCGGGTTCAGATACGCCGTCTCATGCAGGCGGCTCTTGAGCCAATCCGCTTTAAAACGTGTTTTCTCAAAAATCTCCGGATCCGGCAGGAACTTGATCTCCGTTCCGGTCTCTCTTGTCTTACCAACCACCGGCAGAAGACCATCGATCAGCTCAACCGTCGGGATGCCGCGCTCATACGCATCGTGATGGATCTGTCCATTCTTATATACATTGACCTCCAGATGCGCCGAGAGGGCATTGACAACCGACGAACCGACACCGTGCAGACCGCCGCTCGTCTTGTACGCATTGTTGTCAAACTTGCCGCCCGCGTGCAAGGTCGAGAGCACGATTCGCTCCGCTGCCACGCCCTTTTTATGCATCTCCACCGGAATACCGCGTCCATTGTCCCGGACGGTGCAGGATCCGTCCGCCTCCAGCGTCACGCGGATCTGGGAACAGGCGCCCGCCAGGTGCTCATCGACCGAGTTGTCCACGATCTCATAGATCAGGTGATTCAGTCCCTTCGTTCCCACACTTCCTATATACATACCAGGACGCTTACGGACAGCCTCCAGCCCCTCCAGAACCGTTATGCTGTCCGCATCATACTGTGTTTTACCCATAGATTCATTCCTCCTGTGCCCGACCTGGGAATCATATTTGCTGCCATTTACACGTGTGATGCAAACGGCAGCTTTTATTTCACTGGTCAAGCTGATTTCTTCCACTTATAATACGTATTTATTTTATGACTTTGAAATCATGCAAATAAAACATTCTAACTCTCTGGCATCACATCCGCCAGCCATTGTTTTATAGACTTTTCATTACCGAAAAAGTAGTAAACCGTTCTCATTTACTATAAAATATTATTACATAAATTTAAAAATTTTGCAACGCATTTTTTAGAACAAATGTTCGTTTTTCTCCAGACAACCGGATTCCATGCCAGCACTGCCTGCTTTCTTTTAGCCCAGCGCCACATCCAGAATCATCATCAGCACAAATCCAACCGCAAATCCGATCGTTCCCATATCAGAATGACTGCCCTGCGCCGACTCTGGAATCAGTTCCTCCACAACCACATAAATCATCGCCCCTGCTGCCAGCGCCAGAAGGACCGGAAGAACCGGTTCCAGATAGCGGTACGCGGCGATCGTCGCAAGCGCCCCGATCGGTTCGACGATACCAGAGAGTGTTCCCATCGCAAATGCCTTTTTCCGGCTCATCCCCGACTCACTCCGAAGCGGCAGGGAAATGATCGCTCCCTCCGGGAAGTTTTGAATCGCGATTCCAAACGAAAGCGCCAGCGCCGCTGCAAGCGTGATGCCGCTCTTTTCTGCTAAGAATCCGGCAAATACCACTCCGACTGCCATGCCCTCCGGGATATTGTGAAGTGTGACCGCCAGAACCAGCATCGTCGTCTTCTTGAGTCCGCACACATGCCCCTCCGGTTTATCACTTCCCAGATGCAGATGCGGGATCACGTGATCCAACAAAAGCAGCATCAGAATACCCACCATAAACCCAATGGATGCCGGCATAAATGCCAGATGCCCCATCGCTTCACACATATTCATTGATGGAATTAAAAGCGACCAGACCGACGCCGCCACCATCACCCCCGATGCGAACCCCAGAAGCGTTTTCTGGATGATCGGCTTTAACTCATTTTTCAAAAAAAAGACGCAGGCTGCTCCCGCTGTCGTACCGACAAACGGGATCAAAACCCCAAGAAGCGTATTTTGATCCATATTCATTCCCTTCTCTTTCTTTTTTAATATCTGAGCGGTTCTTTCCCCGGAACCTTGTTTTTTTTCTTCTATTTCTCTTTGAGGTACCGGTTTGATCAAAGAAGTCATCTCAAGTTCCTCTGATTGAATATTCCTATTGTAGCATATGCACCTTTCTTTTGCACGGTTCCTTTTTATCATTAAGCCGGCTTCATCCGCCAATCGTTACTGTTTACGCATACGTGGCCAGTAACGGCATTCTTTCATATGTTTCGTTTACAAACGTTTTTCCGCAAATAAAAAGAGAACCAGAAATCAGGCTGTCCCTAATTCCCGCTTCTCTTTTCATTCTTTGAATGCAGTGATTTACCACTTTTTAATTTATTTCTGCTCAGAATTCTGTTTGATAAATTCATGAACATCGTTTACGCTTAAATTGCTCTCTTCGATCGCATCCAGTAATTCGCTTAATTCAGCTTTACGGATCTCAGCCGCTAATTCTTTTTTCTCTGCTTTCAGAGCTTTAACGGTTTCTTCTAATTTAGCCAGCTTCTCTTCTACTGCTGCCAGCTTCTCTTTGTTTACTTCTAATGCAGAACGTTTTGGTCCTCTCGGCATAATACATACCCCTTTCGTTTTCTTTGAGAATAGCACAAATCTCTTATTTGTGCAATATCGATTCATTTAAAAACCAAGTTTTTCATTAATCAAAAAAATCTCCATTTCAATAAAACGCATTTTTTGATAATATACGACCGACCTCTGCATTACAAATCCGATTCTTCCTTTTTTGAATGTCTTTCTCTATGGACAAATTTCTTTTTCTTTATTATAATATCAGATTGTATCCAAATGCAAGGAAAAAGGAGTTTGTATGAGTGCTTCCAATACACAGAACGATTTTTCCAAAGGAAGTATCGTTAAAAATATCATGAATCTCGCGATCCCGATGACGTTGGCGCAGCTTATCAATGTCCTATACAACATCGTCGACCGCATCTACATCGGACGCATACCCGATCATGCCACCTTATCTTTGACCGGCATCGGACTTTCGCTGCCAATCATCACGCTCGTCATCGCATTTGCCAACCTGTTTGGCATGGGCGGTGCGCCACTCTGCTCCATCGAGCGCGGACGCGGGGATATCAAAGAAGCCGAGGCGATCATGGGAAATTCCTTCTCCATGATGGTTATTTCCGGTGTGCTCCTGACCGTGCTCTGCCTGATATTCCGCAAACCAATGCTGTATCTGTTCGGCGCCAGCGATGCTACTTATCCATATGCGAATGCCTACATCACGATCTATCTGCTCGGCAGCCTGTTCGTGATGGTCGGGCTTGGCATGAACTCGTTCATCAATTCACAGGGATTCGGGCGCATCGGCATGATGACCGTCCTTTTGGGCGCTGCCGCCAATATCCTGCTCGACCCTATTTTTATCTTTGTGCTTCACATGGGAATCCGCGGCGCGGCGCTCGCCACCATCCTGTCGCAGCTTCTCTCCGCCATCTGGATTCTGCGTTTTCTAACCAGTGACAAAACAATCCTGAAACTGAGACGTTCTTCCTTGCGTCTTTCCGCGCGGAGAGTCCGGAAAATCGTCGGTCTCGGACTGTCCGGTTTCACGATGGCAATCACTAACTGTACCGTCCAGATCATGTGCAACGCGACCTTACAGGTATACGGCGGAGATCTCTATGTCGGCGTTATGACCGTTATCAACTCCATCCGTGAAATTGCAACTCTTCCGGTAACCGGCGTCACCCACAGCGCCCAGCCGGTGCTCGGTTTCAATTATGGTGCAAAAGAATACGGACGCGTTAAAAAGGCGATCGTCTTTACCTCTTTTATTGCAATTTTATATACGACCGGTATCTGGCTGATCGTCGATGGGTTCCCGGCATTCTTTATCCGCATTTTTAATCAGGATGCAGAACTCATCGCGGCAGGTATCCCAGCGATCCGCTTATACTTTTTCGGATTCTTTATGATGTCGCTCCAATTCTCCGGACAGTCGATTTTCGTCGGTCTGGGCGAATCCAAAAAAGCGATCTTTTTCTCCATTTTCCGAAAAGTCATCATCGTCGTTCCGCTGACAATCCTGCTGCCAGGTATGTTCGGAATGAGCACCAACGGCGTATTCGCCGCCGAACCGATTTCCAACTTTGTCGGCGGAATTGCCTGCTTTGGGACGATGCTTTTAACGATTTGGAGGAAGTTGACGAAGCTGCAAAAGGAGAGGAATTCTTAAATTTTATCATAAAACTGCAAAAAATGTGGACAAGAAATTTGAGGGTATGAAAAAATCTCTGTAAATAAGATTCTTCTATGATTAGAATGGCTAAAGGCTTGCAACACAGGCTTTTAGCCATTGCTTTATATATAACAGTGATTTATGGGTATGTCAAGAGCGGGCGGGGGCTCCGCCCGTTTTTACATCGCTCTTTTTGATTATTCTGGAAGCCGATTTTCGTACATAATGCTCAATTCCCCGTAAACCTGCCCCCAGTTCCGGATCGTGCTGGTCCAGCGTTTCGTTGCTTCAAATGTTGCTAAATACAGCGCTTTCAGCAATGCTGTGTCGCTTGGAAATACGCTTCTTTGGCGATTCAGCCTCCGGTAGGTGGAATTTAAGGATTCAATCGCATTGGTTGTGTATATGACCTTTCGGACAGCCGTTGAAAACTTAAAAATTGGCGAGATAGCATCCCAGTTATCCTTCCAGCGTTTCATTGAATTCGGATATTTAGACGTCCATTTTTCGGTCACTGTTTCAAGGGCTGCGAATGCCTTTCGTTCATCAGATGCCTGATAAATGGTTTTTAAATCCGCTGCGAATGCTTTTCTGTCCTTATCCGGAACATATTTAAGGGTATTTCTTACCTGATGAACAATGCATCTCTGGTATTCTGTTTTTGGAAAAGCGGCTGCGATTGCCTCCTTGATCCCTGTAAGACCATCCGCACAGATAATCAGAATATCTTTTACACCCCGATTCTTCAGCTCATTTAGGACAGAAAGCCAGAATTTCGCACTTTCGTTCTCCCCAATGGTAATTGAAAGGACCTCTTTCTTCCCCTCTGTATTAATGCCCAAAATTACATAGGCAGCCAGTTTGCGAATAACTCCATTATCCCGTACTGAATAGTGGATGGCATCAATGTAAACGATAGGATAGACCTCGTCTAACGGGCGATTCTGCCAATCTTCAATCTGCGGCAGGATTTTATCCGTTACATCTGAAATGAAGCCTTCAGAAGCCTCAAATCCATAAATATCTTCCATTATTTCAGAAATCTGACGTGTTGTCATCCCCTTGGCATACATAGTAACAATCTTCTGATCAATATCGGAAATATCTTTTTGACGTTTTTTTACCACCTGCGGTTCAAAGGTTGATTTCCGATCCTGTGGCACTTCAATTTCCATAGAACCATAACGGCTGTTGACCTGCTTGCGTTTATAACCGTTGCGGTAATCATCGTTGTCAGAGCGTTCTGATTTTTCATATCCGAGATGGTTATCCATTTCGGCTTCCATCATCTCTTTAATAGTGCCGCCCAGAAGATCTTTGAGTGCATCCTGGAGATCTTCAGCACTTTCAATGTTGTATTCTTCGAGGAGCTGACGGATGATGTTCCTCTTTCCCTCTGTCATTTGTACTCTGTGAACCGGTTTCTTTTGTCTTGCCATAATAATAGGTCCTCCTAATGATATTTATTGTATCATAGAAGAACCTTTCATAGGACTTTTACAGAAAAAGTTTCACACAGTCAGAAATTTTCCTGCCCACATTTTTGTAATTCTCTAGTATAACTTACAAGTTTTTTTCGCACGCTCTTATTCTCTACTAAAATTTTTATCCAATATATTTTTTTTATCTTCGCCTAAATCATCCGCTCTATAAGCATGATAATACACATCTCTTTCTTTTTGAAAAGCATAATAAGCTCCATTTTTCTTACCATATAACCTTCCCTTTATGTAAATAGCCTTATTCAATAACTCTTGTGCTTCTTCATCGTCTAGATCCATTCGACTACCAACTTTTCCCTTCCCATAAAAATTTTCTCTATCAAACTTATGCTTTTTATCATTTGCAACGTATTTTCTAATTCCCAACTCATTTCTATAAAAATCTATATGCTCCTTTTGGGACAGATTTCGTATTTCAACTTTTTCACCCTTAATAATTCCCTCTAATATTGGTGATGCAAATACGCAATTCGATAGAAGGCTAATCAAAAAATTATCTATTCCTTGTGCACACACATACGAAGTCTTTCCATTAATTTCGCAAGTATCCCCCTCATCCGTCTTATATGTTCCTCTATTAGTCAAAATACTAATTAATAATGTTCTTTCTTCCCTCTCCCTAAATCCCTGTAACAATTGGATCAATTTATAACTAGGTGCAATAATAACTTGTGTGTCAATCAATCCTGTCCTTATCTCATGTACATTAGTAATTTCATTTGTTTCAATTTGCTTACAAATATCAAGAAATTGATTCATTCCTTGTTCTGCAAGTTCTATTGTGCCATAGGTTTCTTGGAATGACACATCATTTACAACTGCTATCATTCTTTTCCCACCTTATAATAATTCCAAAAGTGCATTATCCCATTCATCAAAGAATCCTACTGGCCATTCATTAAATCGACCATTTCGATCTAGCATCGGACACATTACCTTATGTCGATATTCATCCTCAATATCTTTGTAGAAATAGAATACTTTCGTTTCTTCAGGACTTACTTTTCCTTTTTTTACAGCAACACGAATTCCATTTAAAATATGATCACTATGAGTTTCCATTATAATTTGTACTCCCCCAGCCCCTACTGCAGCCATTAATTCTCCCAACATTCTTTGCCCTCTTGGATGTATATGCGCTTCCGGATTTTCAAGCAAAATAATATCCCCTGGTCTGGCTGCAATCAATTGCACAATCACTGGTAAAACATACGTAATACCAAATCCGACGTTTACACTTTTATATGAATTTGTCTTTTCTCTATCTTCGATATATTCATATTGTAATTCCGCTGTTCTAGAAGATACATTAATATTAATTACTGGGGATACTCCTGGTGAAACCATATCCAACCATGCTTTTACTTGGTCAAAAATTGTGGTCTTATTCCCAATAATAATTCGTCTATTTTCCACTTCATCTCCGCCATGCAACTTTAAATATTGGATTGCATATTCTCCACTCTTTCCAAAATATCTTTTTTCTAAATCTTTTTCATTCTCTATTTGATATAAAAACTGTGGTTCAATACGGTACGCTGACAAATAAAATAGCGCATCCATTTTTTCCTCAAAGAAAATCTTATTTTTATCAAAATTTAATTCTTCTAATGGCAAAACATCCATTTCTGATTGATATCCAACTTTAAAACTTTCTTTATATTGATCTATTTGAACCAAAATACTTATTTCATCTTTTTCTGCTTTTTCATAAAGGACATCTTGCCCTGTTCCTAAATTTACATATTTTCCCTTCAATAATAATATTTGTTCTGACATAATACTCTTTTGCGATTGTGCAATCAGCAAAATACTTTGCATGACTGTTGACTTCCCCATTCCATTTAACCCTGTCAAAACATTCACTCCAGAAAATTCCAACTCAATGTCACTAAAACACTTAAAATTCTTAAGAATCAATCTATTGATCATACAAACTCCTTTATAAATTGTTTACTCATTTCAACTCTCTTCATATATGAATACTGATCTCCAGATTTCAATACAGTTATGAATTCTGGATTTGATAACAAATCGCCAAATTTATTCACAAATTCTTCCCTATTTGTTTTTATTCTTTCCAGTTTTTCATCATCTAATTCAGAAAAACAAATAGACCATATTTCAAATATGGCTTTATTTATTGGACCACGCCGAAAATTTTTATTATATTTTCTAAATGCATATTTACCAAAAATAAATTTACATACATTCATCACTCGTACAAATCTCTCAGTAACACGTGCTATATCATCATTACTAAAGTTATTTGCTTTCTTTAATCCTTTTATCAAAAAACTGTCAATATTACCCTTATATTCTTTTTTGTAATCTAATTCTGTGAACGAAAGGAATCTCAACACATATTCTCTATCCAACATTCTATCTGATTTTATAGCAAATTGTGTTGCTTCTTTGAACTCTTTTTTTTCTGCCAATTTTTCAAGCAAATCTGTTCCTTTTCCTGAATATAAAGCTTGACGAATTTCTTGATCATTTAATTGTACTCCTCCCGTATTAATCCGTTGAAATATATTAAAAACAATAGCATCTGGTGTCCCCTTAATAACCGTGTAAGCTACAATAGATGCCTCTTTAATTCTTCTAATATATTGCCTAGGTAAATCATCAAATGTTTTTCCATTAAAATCCGTCAAATATTGCATACCTATAAAACTATATTTTTTTCGTAAACCATCACCCTGTGGAATCCCAACTAAATAATTATAAAATGCTGTAAGTCGCTGCAACCCATCAATTACAATCCAATTATCTTCTTTTGATGCATCAAAATAAAATGCTGGCAACGGTATTTTCAGCATCAGCGATTCAATTAGTCTACTTTGCTTTTCTTTGCTCCATAAATCGCTATGTCTTTGAAAAGCTGGTTTTAAGTCGAATTCGCCATTTTCAAGTCTATCCATTATATTAGATATATTTGTCGGAATTTGTGTAATATTTACATCTGATGGAACAAATTTATCTGGTTCCTCTACGTCCGCTATATATCCCTCATCCATATCTACTGGGAGAATTTTTATCCCAATTTCTCGTAAATACTCTAAAACCTGATTTAATAAATCCTCATCAACACCCGTTTTTTTATTTTTTATAATATCTTGCACAATAAATAAACTAATCTTATTATCATTATCCCTCGCAAAATTTTTAATTTCTTTTATTCGGTCAGAAATATCATACATTACTTCCATTTTAACATTATTTTCCTTCATTTTTTTACTAATTACCTATGCAAACATTATTTCGCACCCGCAACACTTATAAAAAGTATACCATTTACATACAAAAAATCAAGCGTTCTGTATCATCCCCGTCTAATTCCGACTTTTCTATTATCATAATTTCTTTCACCCAATCTAACATTTTGCCATCAATTTTAAATAGCCTAAATACTTTTGCCTCAAAAAACTCATTCCAACTTATCCGTCTTTCTCAATGTCATTCATCATCTCTCTGATTTTTTCTGTTCCCGCCATCCTATCATACATTTTTCTCCTATCGCTCCTCCACCCTCCTAACCATACAGCACATACCTGTGTAGTTTTAAATCGTTTTTAAATATGACGGCATAAACGTAAACTCAGCCCTCAAGAGGTCGCACATGAAACCGGATTACCTTCCGAAACAGTGCTTGAAATATTGAAAACTTTGCATTCTGATTCATAATTTCTCTCATGCACAACTTTTCAACTTCAAAATCAATACTAGAGTATAATTCCATAATCCATGTCTACCTATAGACATGGAAAAGACGGTCAAGGAGCCTAACACCCCAGCCGTCTCTTTATAACTATTTTTTTCTACCAAAAAATATATTAATTTTTATCATATACTTCAATTCGGCACATATGTTCTTTACTACCTTTATCATAACTAATTCCAACCAATAAAATATTCCCCGTATAATTTAAAATCGAATCTGGATAATTCTTTTCTTTAATTTGCCTTAACGCAGTCTGTACATTCTGATTCCATTTAAGCTCAACTACCAGGGCCGGATAATCATTTCTGTACTCTGGCTTCGGCAGAAATACAAAATCCGCAAATCCACGTCCTGTCGGAAGTTCCCGAATCGGTTTAAAATAATATTGCATTGAACTCAGATAAGCAATCGCCAAAACACTGCTCAAAGAATTTTCATTATGATACTGAATAACAGATACATACTCATCATGAATCTTTCCAATCTGTAAGGCCACTGTCTTCTCATCTAAATCCAGCGTTGCATCCAATAACTTCTCCGACTCTTGCTGAAACAAGAACATTTCATTCCAACGTTTACTTTCTACTGCCTTTGTCAACTCCTGTCGAATCTCTTCATTCGGAACAAACGCCGTCCTTTTCGTCTGGTCATAACCTAAATATCCCAAATGAATCATATAGGTCAACACATCATCTTTACTTTGAATATTCGAAATATCATTTCCAAACGTTGACGCATCTACTTTCGCCTCAACTCCAGACAGCATTTCAATAATAGCCGTTTTCAGTCCATCGTAATTCATATTAATAAGAGGCACAATCGCCTCATAGGAAGCTGTTTCCGACCAATAACTCTTAAATTCACCATCCAGCATGACACTCACAACTGCTTTAGGGTTATAAACCTGACAATTTCTTAGCACATATCCATCATACCATGCTTTTACCTTGTCAAATTCCATCTGATAACGTTCCGAAAGTTTTTTAACTTCCGCTTCTGTAAATCCAATATACGGAGACAGACGCCCTGCGCTCAACATTGTAAATTCATCAAAATTGTTCAGTGCTGACTGGGTTTTCTCCTTTTTAATAGGAAGAATTCCGGTCAAATAAGCAAGCTGAATGTATTTGGTTGGTTCCGTTCCTTTGAACAGTCCTCTCAAAAAACTGATATATTCATCCTGAATCTTCTGATTCGCCCCCATATCACGAATAAGGACATCCCACTCATCAATAATTACAATAAACTTATTCTTCGTCGCATTGCAAATAAACGACAGTGCTTCTGGAAGAGAACACGTATCTTCCGGTATTGCTTCTGAATAATATTTTCTTAATTCCTCAATCGTCTTCTCCGTAATATACGTTACAACCCTGTCGGCACCCCCGGCAGCTCCTATACACCATTGTATATCCCAGTGGATTACATCGTACCGATTTAGATGTTCCTTAAAATCCGGACTTTGACTAATTTCAAGTCCAGAAAACATCTGCTCTGAATCACTGCCTTTACTATAATACGCTGTCAGCATATCCGCCGTGATCGACTTTCCGAACCTTCTGGGGCGGCTATTGCAAATATATCCCTGCAATGTATTCATCGCCTTGTTGGTATACGTCAACAAACCCGTTTTATCAATATAGATTTCCGAATTCAGCGCAACCTGAAACGCAGAATTATCCGGATTCACAAAAATTCCCATATTGGCACACTCCTTTCGAAGCTATTGCTTTGCCTGTTCATAATTCTAATCGAACTTTATAAGGTAATTTTAACATTTGATAGTTTGAATGGCAAGCGCATCCGCGAAAACGAAATTTCCAGCGATAAACAAGTCTCTATTTCTCCGCAATCCGAATCAATAACTCCAACATTTTAATTGCAGCCTCTTCTTCACGCATCCATACATGATAAATCTCCTTCATTTTCTCCAAAACTGTGCTGCCATCCGCTATCTCATAAAAGCGTGCATTTACTTTTTCAATGACAGATTCATCCGGTGTATCCTCTTCCATAAAATATATACTATCTTTATAGACTCCTTGCTCCTTGCCACTCATGACTTCCCCTAGCACTACACTTCCAAAATTTTCTAATCTACAAAGCGGCAACTTAAACTCTTCCAGAACGGAATCCAAAATTCTCTTTACTTCATCCGATGCCGTCTCTCGTTTTATTAAATAATCATCGACCGCCTCAAATAGTCGTTCCATCTGCTTCTTCAGCTCCATCGGCACCTGGAGATAACGACTATCTAATTCTATCTTCCGCCACTCAACATACTGTGGATGCGGTTTTATCGTCTGATGACCCGCTCTAAATTCAATCAAAACCGGATACGGATTTTCTTTCAATATATTTCTATGGATATTTACAAGTTCATCATAAAGCGGCCGATAAATCTCCCGCGCTCTTTTCCTGTTCCATTCTTCTTTTTTCTGCTGTGTATTGACCCATATAGACCCAAGCAATGTAAAAACGGCACCGACAACTGCTCCAAGTAATGTTCCGATTATACCTAATAGGGTTTGGGAATCCGCCCGCGTAAAAGGATTCACTTTTCTTAACAACACTGCGAATACAAGCAAAACAAGAACTGCACCGCATATATAGATGTAGACTTTGAATTTGATGAAATAATATTTTAATTTTAAAAACGTCATAAATGCTCACTTCTCTTTGCAAATATTTTTATTGTATTGTAGCATTAAAAAACAGTCTTTGCAAAAAGATTTGCCCAATCTATTTTCCAACACAAAATAAGAGACGGCCAAGGATTTTACTCCTCAACCGTCTCCTTTTCATCCATACACTTTTCCCGTCCGCTCATCCCCGCCATCACAATCAAAAACCAGAAAAATGGCTGTCTGCAATTCATCAGCGTAAAACTTTCCGCCAACAATGCCAGCACTGCTGCGCGCTGTGCCCGATCACATCGAATCACATTTCGTACAATCCAATATACAAGCACCGCCGTTGGAATGATACCATACGAAAACCAGACATCAAAAAAACTCGAATGAATCTCATTCACATGAAATACGTCAAACACGCCCGGACTCAGCAGCTGTTCAAACCCATCATATGGAATAAACCGCTCAAAAAAGCCCTCTCCTGCCCCATATAATAAATACTGCGGTTCCAATACCAAGCGTTCTGCACTCCGATCATAAAGCAGATCATAAAGATTTCCATTTGCCAGTTTCCAAATCTTCTGCTGAATCCGCGAAAGAAGCGTGTAGCTCGTCTGGGAAACATCAAAATCAGCCCCTGGCAGGAGCCTATATACCCCAACAGCCAACAGCACCACAAAAACCGCGCCGCCTATCCACCACAGCTTTTTCCGCTTTGAATGGCAGCATCTGTCCCAGAAAAGCTGTCCGATAAGCACACAAAAGAATACAAGCAGACCGACAAACATCCCCGTTGATTTTGCCTTTCCTATCAAAAACACTCCCAACAGAAACATTCCCCAGAAGCCGATACGTGTTTTCGCCGTATAAATCGCTTTCCGCCGATCCCCCATAAAAAGTACCAGCATCATGGTAAAGATAAAAAATGCAAACTGGTTCGGATCATTGAAGGTTCCCATAAACCGGGCACCACCCCAGGATTCATGGAAATAACGCCCACGCCCAGAGAACAGAACAAGCAGCTAAATACCATATTGATGCGGCAAATCCAGCACAAACCACGCATAAAGCACTCTGAATACAGTGTCCGGAACATCCATATCAGACACGCAGAATAAATCCAATACATCGTATGCAACGGGAACTCCCGATTGGAAGTCCGGATAAAATAGATTCCATTAATGGTAGTAGCAAAGATGAGAAAAACACCCCACGGAAGATCCTCCCGGTAAAATAATTTTGTCCGGTTCTTCCATGCTCCATAAAATGTCATCACACAGGCAGCCGTGAAAAACAGATCTGCAAACCCAATACTGCCGCTTGGAAACAGATAAAATTGCTTCAAAAAAACAGCTATGTAAAACAACCAACTTGCCACAATCTACTTCTTCCCTTTCGTAACAATTCTGCTTCTTTAATTATATCCATAAATTTTCCGGATAGTATCCAGCCGTTATCATCCGACTGAAACTTTCCTGCGCTGGTTCAATATCTTTCTTATAAGTAATTCCAATCCATTTATCCGATGTAGAAAGCACCTTAACCGAAGCCGCTTCTTTTTCCAGCAATTCCGCTACGATATTCGGAAGGAGATATTCTTTTTTCTCTGGATGCTCACCCAACTGTTCCAGAAATGCTGGAAAGCCTTCCTTAATATATTGCAAAAAATCCGGATAGCCCGCCCACATATTCATTGAAACCATCGTATCTGGTGTAATCCAGCCTTCTACTTCTGCATTATCGCACCGAATCTTGCCGTCTATCTTCTGAATCCCGGTTGTCTCAATCACCTTTACAAGATAACCTGTTTCATCCGCCACACAGACACCTCTAGTAACGGCGCCATTCTCACTCAAAGTATTTTTCAGAGAAAATCCCGCCATCGCCAGAGCTATCTTTCCGTTCTCATGTTTTCCCGAAACCAGAAAATCATGCAGCTTAACAAATGCTTCCTTTCCATAATAGTCGTCTGCATTGATAATCACAAATGGCTCTTTCACGATATCCTTACAAGCCAGAATCGCCTGTCCTGTACCCCAAGGTTTCACACGCCCCACTGGAACCTCATATCCTTCTGGCAGATCCTCCAACTCCTGATAAACATACTCGACCGGCATGATCTTAGACAATCGGTTCCCGATCACTTCTTTGAATTCTTTCTCAATCGCCTTGCGAATTACAAAGACAACCTTTGTAAATCCCGCTTTTTTTGCATCATAGATTGAAAAATCCATGATAATCTCCCCATTGGGAGCCATTTTCGCAAGCTGCTTGATACCGGTTCCGAAACGGGAACCGATGCCGGCAGCCATGATGATGAGGGTTGTGTTCATTTTTTATCCTCCGTAGCATAAAGATTAATTCACTTTTTTTACTGTTTCCTTATTTGATTCAGAAATAATATAATGCGGTCTATGCTTTGCTTCATTATAAGTCTTTGCTATGTATTGCCCCATAATACCAATACTAAAAAGCTGTATTGCTCCAATAAAAATAATTGCACACATAGTAGATGCCCATCCTGCAACTGGATCTCCAAAGCACACCCTTCTAATTATAATGATAAGCATCATAATAAATGCTATAAATGTCATTCCAATTCCACTCCACGATGCAATACTAAGAGGCACTTCCGAAAAATTAATAATTCCATCAATAGCATACTTAAATAATTTCCAAAAATTCCATTTCGTTTCACCCGCTACACGCTCAACATTTTTATAAGGTAACCAATATGTTTTAAATCCAATCCATCCAAAAATACCTTTTGAAAATCGATTATACTCTCCCATCGATACGATTGCACTCACCATTTCCCGTTTCATCAACCGAAAATCTCTTGCTCCATCTACAATATCTGCATCAGAAATTTTATTAATAAGCTGATAAAATTTTCTAGCAAACCAAGAACGGATTGGCGGCTCTCCCTCACGGTTTTCTCGACGCGTTGCAACACTATCGTATTTACCAGACTCTAATATTTTTATCATCTCAGGCAATAACGATGGAGGATCCTGCATATCCGCATCCATAACCGCTACATAATCTGCATCTGCATTACAAAAGCCCGCATACATCGCAGCTTCTTTTCCAAAATTTCTTGAAAAAGAAATATATGTAACATTGTCATTCTCAGCCGAAAATTCTTTTAAAATTGAAAGTGTTCTATCTTTTGAACCATCATTTATAAAAATCAGTTCATATTGACAGGACATCTTTTTCACGATTTTCATCATTTCCTCATAAAAAACTGGAAGTGATTCTTGCTCATTATAACAAGGTACAATCAAAGATACTTTCATATTTTCCTCCAGTAAAATGAATTTATCAAAAAGTAACACATCATTTTTACAACATTCCTAAATGCTATCATCAACGTTAATGATTAATTATCATTTTATAGTTTATGTTCTATTAAATGCTCAATAATCCTATCTTTATTCTTACTAATGTTCCTTTTTATAGAATCTGAAATCCATAATATTATATTAGAAATAATAAAACTACATATAAATAAAGCTATAAGTTTTTCATGATATGTAGCATTTCCAAAATTCAATATTTTTCTTTCATAAAATGATTTAACCAGTTCCATACATTGCCAGTGAACAAGATAAATACATGTACTCAATTTTCCCAAATATTTGCATACACTTTCCCATTTCGTAAATTCGTTTAAACATGTGATACTTACACAAACAAATAAAATTGGCAATGTTACAAAGCCCAAATTTCCATCTACATAACTATGAATTGTAGGCGTATTATTATATGCAATGAACCAAATCACTCCATAACCTAGTATGGCAATAAAATCACATACATATATAACATGTTTTTTTATCTCATATTTTTTCATTTTTTCTACAAAATAAAAAACCAATGTTCCACAAACCACTCCTAAAATAGCTCTCAAGTTATCTGTCTTTATGAACCCAGACCACCCCCCCGTTGCGATTGTTCCAAAATTAAATGACATATAACCACTTATCAAAAAAACGCTTAATGGTGCACCGTAATAAAGATACCAACTTTCTTTGTATCGAATAGCCGGATATATTAACCACTCAGAAAAAAGCATGGCAGAAATATACCACCAAGTTCCATTCACTCCAACAATTGATATACCAGAACTATTCATAAAAGCAAATTCAAATGGTAGCTTCAATATATACGTAAATAATGTCCATTTTTCTGGGTGTTCATTTATTATTAGTAAATATAGCCATACAGATGAGCAGAAAACAAATGCCATAATAAAATATCCGTATAATCCCTTTATTCTCCTAATTATGTAATCTCTTATACTTAATTTATTAGTATATATTGAATTTACAAGCAGGTAACCAGATATAACGAAGAAAAACTCAACACCAATAAGAGCATAACCAAAAACCAATTTATCTTCTTCTCCAGCCAAAAAAATCCCATGCGAAAATACAATCAAAATACTAAAGATAAATTTCAGTATATCTAACAAACCATTATATTGTCTTCTATATCCATCTACTATCATTTTTTCCTACTCTTTCAAAGTATATAAACAATAATTTTCGGCAACATCCACCTGCACATAATTATTTTTCAAAACATCCTGTATGATATTTGTTTCATTATCTGTCAATATCCATTTTGCCTGTTTTGAAGCAAAGGTATCATAGATTGCAATTTTCGTTTCGGGACTAAGATTCCCTTGCCATTCCTGAATAACAAAATATTTATAACATGGCATTAGATCTTCCAAAAGATATAATTCTTTAAATTCATTTCCACCATAAGCAACAAAACTATTTTTTTCGTTTGAAGGGATTTCATCGAGCATTTTTTCCCATTCTCTATCTGTTTTACTTTTAAAATTTTTTCTATAATCAAAGCTTTCAATCATCAAACTTCCATCATTAATCAAAAGTAAGCTTAAAATATTTACGCTAATTAGTCCTAATAACATCTCTTCCCACTTTTTATCTAAAAGTAAATCCGTTAAATAATTTATCATAATAGGAATTTGTACAACACATACTAGAGGATATTGTGGAAATGCATCTCCACTTAAATACATAGCTTGCTCCAGAAGCCCTGTCAAAAAATACAATCCCGCTTCATCATATTTCTTTTTCATTAAAGCTATTATAGAAATAATAAAAGTAGATAAAGATAGGATATAAAGTAAAAAGTATAGTTTTACATCATTTCCAGAAGCCGTTAATAGCCAGGATTTTCTTCCCTCTGCATATTCAAAATTATATAATAATGTACCATAAATGCATTCATATAATCCACGTTTTAATGCAAAGTATATTACAAATGGAATAATCACAATTCCACTTCCCATCAAACCAGATATAATGTTTTTTAAAATATTTATATATTTTTTCTTGTAGACCAAATATATAAATATAAAAAGTATCCCCGCACAAATCGGTATAAAATTTGTAATTCTGGTCGTCAAGCAAACGCCAAAAGTTACCCCATATAATCCTCCTGCTATAATGCAATGTTCACTGTTATTTTTCCTTCCTTTCCAATATTTAATAATTTCATAAAAAGACCAACTAATGAATGGAATGCAATATTCCTCAACAGTATTTCCATCTCCGTAATTGCGTTTCATTATAATAAGAGTAATGATAAGCACCATAAATCCATATGCCTTGTTTTCATAAAACAACTGGCTAATTTTATAAAATGCCATTAACGAAAAAAACAAAAAGAAACACTGAACAAAAGCCACACCATATTTTTGCCCATTTGCCAACCGAAAGCCTAACATATCAATCCAAAATATAAATGGTCCTTTATGATCAAATAAATCAATATATGGCACCTTTCCTAAATACCATGCTTTACCTATTGTTAAAAATTGTGCTGAATCTCCACCATAATAATATGGGAACAATGGAGATGTGCTGTAAGAAAAAAGCAGTACATACAATATTGAAAAACACATAATCAAAATTATTTCTGTTTTTTTTATTTTTCTGTTCATAATTATCCGTTCAGTAATATTTCCGATTCCTTTCTTAAAAATTTATATTATTTTTTTATATACTTCCGCATTCTCTTTGCCAATATATTTTGCCACAAGTTCACATGTTTCTTTCTTGTTTTTTATTCTATTTAAATCTTTCTTTGCTCGTTCCTTATATGTTTTTACAAATTCCGCTTTAATCTTATTCATTGCATATAAATGCGTCTGAACCTTACTAACCTGCAAACAATCATTCAGGATTTGATTTTTCTGACTTACGATGGATTTATCCAGATGATCAAATATATCAAAATGCACATACAGTCTTTCATCATCTGCTGCAACATCCTGTCCAGGGCGCGACAATCTGTAATAGTATAAATATTCATCAATTGCTATTACAGATTTAGCCGCAGCAAAGACTTCAATTTTAAATGGAAGATCATCAAATCGTCTTAAATCTGTATAAAAATGTATTTTATTTTTCTCTAAGAAACTCTTTTTATAAATTCCTCTCCAAATAGCTACCCGACAATGCATAATTAAATCCCAAATTTTTCTTTGATCCGTTGTTCCATCACAATACGGCCATCCTAATGCATCTTTTACCCTCTTTGTTGTCTTTGTATTTTCATAAAATTCATTGTAGCCACAATAGCTTACATCATAAGAGCCGATCATTGCTGCGCGAAGCAATTTTCGAAACATACTTTCATCTACGAAATCATCTGGATCTACAAATCCAACATACTGTCCTTTAGCCTTTTCAAGGCCAAATTCTCGTGCTGAAGCACATCCTCCATTTGCTTTATCCAGTAACTTAATTCGTGAGTCTTTCTTTCCCCATTCCAAAACAATATCTCTTGAATTATCTGGAGAACCATCATTTACAAATAAAAATTCTACATACGGAGCCTTCCATGTTGTTACACTTTTTATACATTCATCTAAATATGCAGCAACATTGTACATAGGAAAAACCACACTCAATTCTATTTGAGATTCTTCTTTTCTATTCCATACTAACATTTTTGGTTCTTTATTTTTTCGAATTGTTTTTATCATGATCGTTGATGTATTTTCTTTAAACATCTCCCATGTATTAAAAGCACCCGTATACCCTTCTAAAACTTCTGCAAATAAATAGTTTGGCTGCCATGTTAATGCTGCCATTAATTCTTTAGGCATTATATTTGTCGTATATAACGCCCACTTCTGATTTTTACCTTTAAATTCATTCTGATTTTCATAAACAATTTTGCTACAATATTCCTCATTATATTTTTTTATTTCTGCTTCACATTTCTTTACAATTTCATTTCCGAATTTCTGATCAAACTCTCCAATAATTGTAAAATCATCAATATATATATTGTTTAAAATCTCCACAATCGTTCTATACTCCGATGGTTGCAACGGTGTACAAAGGGAACATAATAAAAAACTTAATAATGGACTGCCAATC
>ERZ838516.337-NODE-337-length-76155-cov-12.985532_pt1 | contig 76155 bp, 43 predicted proteins | sample MGYA00519910_ERZ838516 | MGnify/ENA primary metagenome ERZ838516 (study PRJEB31850, sample SAMEA3708837) | human gut metagenome | biome: human gut; feature: human-associated habitat; material: faeces | place: China | collected 2014 ... | reverse complement strand
TGTTGTCAAAGATGGATGAACTGGGATTCGGTAACTGTACAAACACTCGTGCTTGCGAGGCCGAATGTCCGAAGAACATCTCTATCAGCAACATCGCTCGCTTGAACCGTGATTTTATCAGAGCAAAACTGAAAGACTAAGTTCCTATTTTCTAATAGTAAGAGCTTAATTTGATTAATAAAAGAATCCCCTGCCGACTAGTCCGACAGGGGATTCTCTTTTTTCAATTTTAGTAGTCTACTCTTCCGATATACTTTCAGTCTTTTCCTGTCCGGAACTCTTCCGGTACTGCGAAGGCGACTTTCCAAATGAGTTCTTGAAACACTTGCTGAAATAGAAAGGATCGTTAATACCTACTTGAAAACCAATCTCCGATACATTCATTTCGGTCGTTAATAACAGTTCCGCCGCTTTCTTCATGCGGAGAATACGAACATACTCATTGGGAGAACACCCCACAATCCCTTTTAATTTATTATAAAAAGTAGTACGCCCGATATTCAAAGTCGGAGTATACGATTCAAGCTTAAACTCGGCATCTCCCATATTCTTCTCTACGATGGCATTAACTTTATCCAAAAACGCTTTATCTCTGTCAGTAGCACTTATCAACGGTTGCAATGTACCAGGTTCTGTAGCAAACTTACGCTGCAACTTCTCACGTTGCTCAACCAATTTCACTATACGAGCCAACAAATATTTCATACTGAAAGGCTTTGTAATATAAGAATCCGCTCCCGCCTGAATACCTTTCAGCTGATGTTCCTCTGATGAATAAGCTGTCAATAAGATAACAGGAATATGACTAATATTAAAGTTAGCCTTCAAACGCTTTGTAAATTCCAACCCATCCATCTCCGGCATCATCACATCACAAACCACAATATCCGGCTGTTCCTCTATTAACTTTTCAAGTCCTTCCGCTCCATTGGAAGCCGTTGATACAGTAAAGAGTTTTCCAAGCTGAGTTTCAATAAGGTTACGTACATCATCGTCATCGTCAATCACCATCACTTTGTACTCTTTAAAAGGCTTATTTACAGAAGAACCCAAAATCTCCGCCACACGTTCCTCTGAAATAGACGAGTCAGTGGTTAACTCTGCCACTCCAACTTCTTTATCTTCCTTTGCCTCCTCCAAAATATCTGCTGAATCATAATTATCATCCGACATAGGAATGGTAAGTGAAAAACAAGCACCTCCCAACACCGAATCGGTATATGTCACCCGCCCCTTATGCACCTTGGCCAATTCTGCAGTCAAATGCAATCCGACACCGGTTCCCTCCGATGCATAATGAATCTGTTCAAACCGTATAAACAGCATTTTTTGTTTATCGGCAGGCACTCCGGGACCATTATCCGAAACACTCATTGTGAAAGTGTCATTTACCCTTGAGAAATTAAGTTTCATCACGATCTTTCCCCCTGTCGGAGTATTCTTAAAGGCATTGGACAAAAGATTATAAGCAATCTTATCCATTTTACTCCTGTCAAGCAACATAAATTGCGCAGGTTCATTCGACTCAAACAGGTATTCAATTCGCTTCTTGGCAGCCATATCCTTAAATGTCAGATAAATATCATAAAAGAAACGTTTCGCCTCTGTACGTTCAAGTTTCAGTTCCATCTTGTTATTCTGTAAACGACGGAATTCCAATAACTGATCTACTAAACGAAGCAAACGTCCCGAACTTTTTGAGAGCAGTCCCAATTGTTTACTTACAGAAGGAGGAAGATCTTTCTGATTAATCAAATCTTCAATTGCCCCACGAATAATCGTCAACGGAGTACGAAACTCATGAGAGATATTTGTAAAAAAACGCAGTTTATATTCTGTCAACTGCTTCTCAACCTCTACGGCTGTATTTAGGCGATGCATCTTAAGAACCAATCTCGATGTAAAATAAACAATAACTAGTCCAAGCACAATATACAAGATAATGGCTTCGGCAGATTCCCACCAAGGTGGAAGAATGACAATCGCCAAAAATGTTTCCTGATTACTCCAAACTCCAAAACTATTGCATCCCTTTACCCTGAAAACATACTTTCCAGGAGGAACATTTCTATAAGTAGCCACATTATTACGCGAAGCTCGGTTCCAATTTTCCTCGTATCCTTCAAGATAATAAATGTATTGATTAAGTTCGGGAGCATGGAAATTCAACATTGTACATTCCAAATTAAAAGAATTCTGATTATGAGCCAAGACCACTTCCTTTGTATTGATAATACTCTCAGTCAAAGGAGAATCCGGTCCCTCCGGAGTCACAGAATTCCCATTAATAAGAAAGCTGGTAATTGCTACCTGAGGAGCATAAGTATCAAATGTTATTCCAGATGGGTTAAACGTATATACTCCGTTATAACTGCCGAACATCAACTCACCATTTCCTTTTTTCCAACAAGATAACTCATTAAATATAGCAGCATGCCGATTATTAGAGAAAATAAAATTCTCAAAACGTTTCGTGTCCATATTTAACTTCGAAATACCACTTTCCGTACTCACCCAAATACATCCTTCTTCATCTTCCAAAATAGCTTGAATAGTTTCGTTTGACAACCCGTTATCTGCTCCATAATGTTCAAAAGTCGATTGTTCAAGCGATTCTCCTTTCACCAGTAAATTAAGTCCTCCGCCTGTGGCACCAAACCAAATACGCCCTTTAGTATCTTCAAAAATAACCTTTATTTCATTATGTCCCAACGATTGCTGGTCTTCAGCTTGTAGATGTAAAACCTTAAACTTCCGTTGGTCTTTAATCAATTCATCCGGTTCAAAAACAATAATTCCATCATTTGTTCCTATCCAAATAAAACCCGTCTTATCCTGAATCATAGAACGCATCATTCCCTGCTGCTTATTACCCAAATTAAACTGTTTAAATGTCAACTGTTCCCGAGGTCCCTCTGCCAATTGCAATCCCCCCCCAAAAGTAGCCAACCACATACGATCCTTATTATCACGCATAACAGTAAAGATATTACTACTGGAAAATGTCTTTTTTTCTCGATTATACTCTTTTATAATTTTATTCCCTTCGGGAGATAAAATGAGCAATCCTCCCCCTTTTGTTCCCAGCCATTTATATCCGGAAGTATCTTCAGCGATAGTGAACGGTAATCCATCTGCAATTCGATGACTATAAAGCTGATGCTGAATCGAATCACAAATATGCAGATTACCATCTCGCGTACCATACCAATATTTTCCATTTAAGTCTTGATATATCAAACGAACAGCATTATCCCGATCGGCATTGCCACCGGGAGTCGGATAAAAAATATCAAACGGATAGTTTGTCAAAGAAATCTTGGTCACGCCTCCAAGTTCGGTACCAACCCAAATTTCTCCAGATGTATCTTCGGTTATACATAGCAAATAGTTGGTCGACAAATCTTTATCTGCCGTATAATGATACTTTTTTCCCGTATTATTATCAATCGCAAACAGCCCATTACCAAAAGTGGTAATCCATATTATATTTCTCGAATCGTGATATATTTGGAAACGCTCTTGATTAATTAAAGAAAGGATATCAGCCGGAATCACCTCAAAAGGTTCGAATGTGTTGCTATCAGCATGATACCTCCACAAAATTCCAGACATATTATATATCCATATATATCCTTTATTGTCAATTATGAAATTAGCATTAGATAGGTTCTTTCCCTGAAAAAAACTCTCAGGAGATAACCAGATTCTATTCACTGTATCAAACAAGAACATACGTTCGTTAGTGGCAATCATTATTAATCCATTATTCAATACACATGAACGAGCATGTATTGACGCAGACACCTGTGTAGCAGGAGCAAATGGAATCGTAGGTAAAAAATATTTCCTCAAATTATCAAATACAAGAATACGATTCCCAGCTATAAAATATAGATCATCAAGTTCTTGCACACCGTAAAAGGTTATTCCTTCAAACATCGTATTCACTTTGTCATGAGCCACCATAAACAACTCATGATCTCCACCTATCCATATCCTACGATCAGAGTCCTCAAAAATAAATGTGACAGGCTGTCCGTGTAATTTCTTCTCTGACGGTCGCCATACATTCAACTTGCCATTTACATGGCTTACACGGCAACACCCTTTATCACCCCATAACCAAACATCTCCATTGGAATCCACCATCATCTGACTAAATATTTTAGAAGGGTTTTCCGGATCATAATCAATCATTTTTTCTAATTTCGTATCGTAGCAGAAAAGAATATTCGAGAATGTACGTATCCAAATGTAACCATCCTTATCTTCAGCAATACTACGGATTCTGCTATCCATCAGTAATTGAGTCGTAGTAATCTTAGGTTGTATTACCACAAATTCTTTTCCATTATAACGGTTCAAACCATTGATGGTTCCCATCCACATAAACCCACGGCTATCCTGCATCATACATCTAATTGTATTCTGAGACAAACCATTTCTATCTGTAATAGTACTAATATTCAAAACATCAAAAGCAGCAGTTTTACTGCAGAAAAACAAAAGGATTAGGGCTATACGGACTCTCCACATTGTACTGTAATTTAAAGAATAACGCAAATATAAACGATAAATCCGAAAAATCTAGTATAAAAAAACTAAGAATATAGTATTTTAGGTGTGTTTGAACTAGGATACATGAAAATGTACAGCTATCAATGTCCGGTCTAAACAAACTTCCTAACTTTGCCTTATCAAAATCCAATTATTCTTCCATTGAGAAAATAAGTGATTGAATTAATAACATTTTAATAATGAAATTTATGAAAAACATGTATCTTATGGCTTCATTAGCTTTATTTATTTTAGCAGGATGTAGCAATGATCGTTATGAGGGCCCTGACGTACCCGGTACTAAAGCTACGATTTGGGCCAACATCAATTGCACCCAAACACGAGCGAATAATACAGAGTGGACTATCCATGACCAAATTGGTGTTACTGTAGGTAGTGGAGATCCAAGGAGTACTAATATTCCATACGAATATTCAGGTACAGACGGACAACCTTTTAATCGTATTAGTGAGAAAGAACTTTATATTAAATCACAGATAGATATTCCTGTTACAGCCTATTACCCTTATAGCGGTGCAGAAGGCCTAGATCCGGAAGAAATCGAAATAAACACACAGGACCAAACAGCTGCCAATCAGTCGAAAATCGACTATATGTTTGCGCAAACGACTGCTAGCCGTACAAACCCCAATATCAGCCTTTTGTTTTTTCATAAAATGAGCAATCTCATTTTTAATTTTGAGAGTGAAGATCCGGATGCCAACATTGGAAACCTTACTTATACTCTAAGCGGAATAACAATAAAAGGCACCTTTAACACTTCCACAGGAGAAATATTTCCAGAAGAAGCAACTGGAGAAGTGAGTACGCAGCCAACACTAAATACAACATCATCTTTATTCTTAATCCCTCAAACAAAAGAAAATATAGAACTAGAAATAGCAGTTGGCAGTGTATATTATATAACTACAATTGAAAATCTTAACTTAAAAAGTGGATTTGCACATACTTATAAAATAACGTTGAAAAATCTCAATGAAGCACCATATATAACCATTTCCAAGGGTACAATTTCACCCTGGGAACCGGGAGAAGGAGGGGAAATTGAGGCGCCTGAATATAAACCAGGTAATGATCCTATAATAGAAGTTCCAGAATGGTCTGGGTCGGAAAACACAAATATCGAAACATCCCCCACAGAATAAATATAGAAACAGAGATATTCGTTTAAAATAAAATCAATATAAATTTGAGAACAATGAAAAAGAATCAATTCATATATACAATCTTGTTTATCTGCAGCTTATGTGCCACTTCATGCACACAGAACGAAGAAATAACAATAACGGAAGGACAAAGCAGACTGCTGATTAATATTACAGATACCGGAATTTATAATGGTAATCCTACGCGTGCTACTACTGATGCAAACTATAAAACCCATTTCGAACACGGTGATCAAATAGGTCTCTATGCAATAAAAGCTCAAAGACCAATAGAAGGTTTCAACAATGTCTGCCTCACTTATGACGAAGAAACGAAAAAGTGGACAGCGTCAGGAAATAGTTTACCATATAATGAAGAACTAGAAGGAGCTACTTATTATGCATACTATCCCTATAATGACAACACCTCCCCCGAATGGGATGCAGAGGATCCATTTGCTGAGATCGTAAACCAATGGCTCATCAGTACAGAACAAAGTGAAAAGAATTATACCCAAAACGACCTAATGACTGGAACAGGTGAAGTAACCAAAGAAGGAAAAGATTATACTATTAACTTAATCTTAAACCATCGTATGGCAATGGTCGTAATAGGTTTTCCTATAAAGACTTATCAATTTAAAAATGAAGGGATGGCACCTTATCAAATCTTGTCTAATAATATCACTTTCTCATTAGGAGAAGAAGAACAGAAAACCCCTGTTACTCCATATTATGATACAACAACCAATAAATACCGACTGCTAATAAAACCAAATACTCCTTATGACATAGAAGGGACGTTTACATTCGGAAGTTCCGAGAGAGAGTTTCAAATTTCATCTACAACAGGAATTACAGAAAAGACATATGCCCTATATACACTCACAATAGATGGGAAAAATGAAATTATTGAAGATAATTATACTTTGAGTATTGGTGATTATTACTGTGCGGACGGCTCATTAATATCCGGAGCTACTAAAGAACTAACAGAAAAACAAAAAACAAATATCATTGGAATAATATATAACATAGGTACTACCGACAAAATTCAAGCTGACTATCCAAATTGCAAACATGGACTAGTTTATGCATTAAAACGTGCAGAACGTATTACAACTGAAAGTGATAATACTGAATATGCAAATGAATATCTTGCAAAATGGGGTAGTAGTAAAGGAAGCTTAGACGGAGCAGAGCCAGCATACACAGACTATTTAGCAAGAGATGAAAATAATGTACGTGGATATGAGGATACTCAATACTGGTTACTTGCTTCAAATGAAGGTAATAAAGCTGTTAACACATTCCTAACCCCATGTTTAAAAGAATACAAAGTTAAAGCACCCAGATCTACTACAAACTGGTATGTCCCATCTTTTGCAGAGTTCAAAATTATAAAAAATCAAGAAACAACTCTTAATACTAGTCTAACAAAGGTTGGAGGAGAGATGATTTTAGAAGGACTAAATGTAATCGAAAAACAATACTTTTGGACAAGCACTCTCCGTAGCGGCCAAGCGGTACTATTATTTGATGGGACTACTACAGGACAAGTTGGCTATATTAAAAGTGCTTATTATTATCGGTTTTCTTTAGCATTCTAATCAAAATATAAAATATAAACGTTATGAAAAAATTAATTTTATCCGTTACTTTAGCAAGTATTACCATTTTAAGTAATGCTCAGATTATCAAAACTAATGTACTTAGTACCGATAAAGAAGGTGATGAATTGGAAAAAGCTACATACACCAATATCAAAGATCCGATCCAGAAAGATACTTGGTGTGCAGCTTTCATGAAAAGACCTGCAGAAGGTAGCAGTAGCCCAACGATAGGAAAAGAATTAAGCTACCCTAAATATGCAGAAGGGGGGCCTTCTGTTAACCTCGGTTTCCCTAGTGGAATCAAAGGTTATCGAAACAGTGCTTACTCATTAACCGAATCTGGAAAAACATATAAAAAAGGAGTATATTATTTAGCCTGCCTCATCAATCTATCCAAGGTCGGAACTAATAAACCAACAGAATTAATAGCCTTAAATGCAACTCATACTGGAAGTAGTGCACGTGCTCAAGTATTCGTCAATAAAAGTGAAGATGGAAAACTCAAAATTACAGCAGTTGCCGGCAAACAACGTATGGAAATTCCAAATACATTCGATTTTGGAAAAACACACCTGATAATATTAAAGGCAGATTATCCAAATACTAAATACTCCCTATTCGTTGATCCCGATTTGGGTAAATCAGAGCCTAAAGCAAATGCTGAAATTATGGCTCCAGAAACATTAACAGTAGGAGTTAAAGCCTTTTCATTCAAAAATGGACATATTTATAAAGGCAATATTGGAAACTTCCGTTTTACAAATAAATGGGAAGATATTATAGCACAATGATTAGATAAAAGGAGCACTGCCCATCCCGAAGAAATGCCTCTCGCTATTTGATATAGTAAGAGGCATTGCCTATTGTCTCCAATCATCCCTTCTACGAGCGTATCACAGGGATATTTGCCACCCATTTCTGCTTTACTAACCTGTATCTCTAATATCTCATTTAAGCCGACGCATAAATCCGGTTAATTTTATAGCCAATAACGTAAAAAACGAATGCAAAGCCTTTCACACAAGTGACAATATTCCCACCTACCTCAAATCGGTATAGAAATTCTGTCCTTAAAGGCTATAATCTCCTCTTTTTACAAAGAGAATATATTAACAAAGAGAACTACAAGAAAAATCTCGCAGTTCTCTATTAATGTAGTTTCATAAAAAAGTCCTAAATAACTAGAGCTTTCTGTACAATCGGAAAATACCCTTAAATCACTATTTCTCAATTAGCCTCTTTGTTGCCTCTGCATAACGTTTTCCTAAAATAATCTGACTATTCGCATCAAAATGAGGATCTTTTTCATCTTTTAACGGTGTAAGTCCTTCAGATGAAACACAAGCACTGTTAAGTAAAAAAGAAGAAACCGCTTTAATCATGTCATTAAAAGGTCTCGTCCCTTCTGGTATATATGGCTTCTTTGTCCAGTTCCATTCAGCCAATTGCCCTACGATTACAGGCAAATTCGGCTCGTTCAAATCATTACGCAAATCAGTTATCAATTTTACCAATCTTTCTTTATAAATCTCTGAGTGATGGCAGTCTGCTTCACCCTGATGCCAAATAATAGCCCTCAAATTGCCATATTTCATAGCCTCTTTGGTCCTACGTACAGCCTCTTTATAATAATGTCCTTTACCTTCCTGAGGATTCTTCAGCCAAGAACGAATACCTGTACCCCCACGTGCATTTACAATCAGACCAACCGGATGCTTCTTAGAAGCCATTTCTTTAGCAAAACTATATACTGGACCAAGAAATTCTCCGGTAGGCCCCCTCCCAATAGTAGAAAAACGATTCAATGGATTAACCGCCGGTTCAAACTTATCTTCAGCGTTCAACAAATAAACATATTGTATCGTATCCATCACTTCAGGAGACAATTTTCCTCTTCCTGCCATATTAGACTGTCCAATACAAAGATACAAATCCAATTTTTTCACAGGTTTACCTGCTTGTACTGTTGGTATCCCCAACATAACCATACCTACTATAACAAGTAGGTTCCATTCATAATTCATTCTCATATCATGACCTAATTTTTAATATCACATAGAATTTATTTATTCGACATTCAAATTTCATCATGCATACCAACCAATCGAACGCCGAACAAATATATTTCGAATCATGTAACAATGATAAAATGGCAAACAATCATTAGCTAATAACATGTAACTTATTTCACACTTTCCAAAAACTCAACTTCAATAATTTGTAAAGCACGTTTTTCACCTTGCTTACTTTGGTCTTCGAGTTCCAATTTATTAGCAGCTTTAGCTTCCACTTCTACTATTTCTCTAAAAGCCTCTTTCACATTAACTGCTCCCTTCAAACGAATAGTAATATTATCACTACGTATCGGTTTAGTATTAAGATGGATATAGCCTAGATTTCTTTCAGTTTTACCACTCCAGACTAACGTATTTCCAGCATATACCTCTAATGGATAACTATTTCTGCGCCATCCCCTCAATTTAAGACAAATATCATCAATCTCCGCTTCACGTTCAAGTTGATAAGTAATCCAAGCAGTACTGAGCCTCCCATCATTACTCCACTCGCTAAGTTCATTATCATCATAACTCTGCGCTATGTCTTGATTATTAGCACCAGCTTTGGCAGCAACAATACGCACCTCGACTTTTTTATCTTTATAAGAGGGAACCAATGGAGTCGCCCCTTTATCTAAACGCCCTTTTAATGTTTCTTGTGGTAAATAAGTACTTAATCCATCAGTTATTTTCACTGGCATTGTTTCCAAAGAAATTGAAGTATTCGGAAGCCCCACTGCCTTTGCTGATAATATTATCTTTCCCGCTTTTGTGGTACTACGAATCAATACACGGTTTATTCCACACTCCACTGGCAGATTCGTACTTAAAATATAATTATTTTCACCTTGCGCTATACCTCCGCGCCACTCTGCCTCGCCATTCAATGTAAAACTAATCACACGATTATCTAATGGGCAACGTCTACCCTCTTTATCCACTATTTCTACCTGAATCAATGCCATATCAGCCCCATTAGCCTGAAAACCTTCCGGATTCTGCATAGCTGTCAGTTTAATTTTTGCAGGTTCACCGGCAGTCGTCAAAGTATAGCGGCTTAGCTCCTTGCCAGCTTTATCATAGCTGACAGCCTCCAATTTTCCAGGTTTAAAAGTAACCTTTTCAAAAGTGAACAAGAATTGATATTCACGTTCCCCTTTTCCCAAAGAATGACCATTAAGAAACAATTCTACTTCTTCTCCCGTAGATACAACATATACCGGCTTCACTGTATTCTCCGGATAATTCCAGTGACCAATAATATACGTTTGGTCAGCTTCCGTATCTACCCAGCCGTTCCACATTACCTGGTGTGCGAAGAACCCGTCTTTTTCAATACGCATAGGGTCCGTCACTCCACTGCGACGATAATTTTCCGCTCCACGAAAATGAGTATTACTATCAGAGAAAATAATTTTTGCTCCCCCCGCATTCACCCTTAGACCAGTTCCCGGACGTTCACGCCAATAATCATACCAACGACGGATCAATTCTACTGCAAACTCATCTTGATTATGATTATAATTTTTAGCTGATGCCCCACGATGCAAAGGGCCATCACCCTCTTTATGGAACGGATAGCTATAATCATCCCAATATTTTCTTAATCCTTCATCACGAGAATACTCCATTGACCACATCGGATGATGTTTACTCTTATTGACATAAAGCATTTCACCACCATATTCCGCCTCACGAATATCAAGCATCTCACGAGAACCGATAGCACGTCCTCCATGAGGATCATATTTATCACGGATCGCTTTCATCTCCAACATATGAGCAAGCTTGATTCCTTTATTACCACACTCATAAAACACAATACTAGGGTTATTACGATTATAGATAATTGCATCACGCATCAATTCTGTACGCTGTTCCCATTGTCTTCCTTTTGAATCCCGTTCCTGATCCCCAGCAGGCATAGCATGCATCAATCCCACCCGGTCACACGATTCCACATCTTGCTTCCATGGAGTAACGTGCATCCAACGAACGAAATTAGCATTACTTTTCACAACCAAAGCATTGGAATAATCACTTAGCCAAGCAGGAACAGACATTCCCACTCCAGGCCATTCATTGGTTGTGCGTTGCGCATAACCCTTCAAATGAATCACACGATCATTCAACCAAACCTTGCCTTCTCCGAATTTTGTTTTTCGAAAACCGGTACGAGTATTTACTTCGTCAAAGATTTGGTTATCCGCACCAACCAACTTTGTTTTCACCGTATACAGATATCCATAACCCCAGCTCCAGAAATGCAAATTATCTACTTCTGACTCTGCTTTTACAACTTTCGTTTCTTTTGGTTTAAGAGTAACATTTTCTCCTTGAAATGTTTTAACTGTTTTCCCATCAGCGTCTACCAAAGTCACCAAGAAACTAAACTGACGGGGTTCACTACTATCATTTTTCACTTCTGATTCGGCATGAATTTTTGCCTTACGATCTTTAATGTCAAAATCTGTTGCATAAATATAGACTCCTGTAGTCTCCAGATTACTGTATAAAGGTAATGTTTGATATACATTATCCGTTATATGAAGGAAAACATTTTTAGGAATCCCTCCATAATTACAATTAAAACGATTATCATTCCACTGAAATTTTGTATTTGTACTTTCTTCCTTATAATTCCAGTCATTATCTACACGTACAGCCAAGACATTATCACCTTCTTTAATATAAGAAGTTAAATCAAATCCTACTGCCATCACACCATTTTCATGTTTTCCCAAACGATGACCATTCAAATAGAAATCACCTCCCTGACGGATACCTTCAAACTCAACAAAGACTTTACGATTTTCCAAATTGGGGATTCTAAAATGTTTGCGGTACCATACCACCGTATCAGTCAGCTGTTCAATAGCTACCTTAAAAGCCTCATCTTCATTAAAGGCTCTTGGAAGTGTAACATTCTTCCAATTATTATCCTCAAATCGGGGATCGGATGCATTTGCTTCATCACCAATTTTTAATAACCAACCATTATTAAAATTATATTTCTCACGCTTATTTGCATACCCTTCCCCAATGCACAATAAAGCTATAAAAAAGGCCAAAATTCGAACATTATTCCACATATCTAATTATTTTTGTTTAAGACCCATTTCTTCTCTCAAAATATTCTTTTTATATCGAAGTAACGCTTCTACATAATAATAGTCAGCATATGTTAAAGGAACGTCTACTTCTTTCTTTTTAGGTTTATTCCCAACCGAATGTTTCAAAATGAAGTTACAATTTGTACCGGGGACAGCTAAATATTCAGGCGAAGACAATGTTCTAATTTGTGTTTCAGCCACCGCCAAACATTCTTTTGAAAATTTACTTTCTGTATACTGGCTTAGTTCAATCAATGCAGAAGCAATTAAGGCCCCAGCAGAAGCATCACGCGGAGTATTGGGAATAGCGGGGTCATCAAAATCCCAATAAGGAATCTTATCTTTAGGTAATTGAGGATGCCCCATAATAAACTTTGCAACATGAATAGCCTGATCCAAATATTTCTTTTGTTTTGTCTCACGATACATCATAGTATAGCCATATAATGCCCACCCTTGTCCACGTGCCCAATCAGAATCATCCGCATAGCCTTGATAAGTCCCTTTTACATCAGGTTTTCCTGTAATAGTATCATACGAAACGACATGGTAACAGCTATAATCAGGACGAAAATGATATTTCATCGTCACATCAGCGTGTGAACGAGCTATCTCACCAAATCTCGTATTACTTGAGTTCTTAGATGCCCATAATAATAATTCCAAATTCATCATATTATCAATAATTACTGCATATTGCCAGTTTTTTCTATCCCATGAACGAATGCAACCCACTGTTGACCGAAAACGGGTACTTAGTGATTTAGAGCCTTGCAATAAGACTTTTTTATATTCTTCATTACCAGTCAGACGCCATCCATTACCGAAACTACAATAAAGCATAAAGCCAACATCATGATTACTGATCGTAAATTGCTCTCTTTTTACACGTTTGGTATACTCTTCAGCATACATTTTTAGTGAATCCTTACCACTTACTTCATACAAATACCACAGTACTCCAGGAAAGAAGCCACTTGTCCATGCTCTAGAGTTTGATGTCACAAATGTTCCATTCTTTCCGATTGTACGTGGAAGTTGATCTTTTTGTTCTAATAGGCTCATGGCCATTTGTTGTGAATGGAGCATAGCCGTCTGCAGTCCTTTATCCACTATCTGACTCATATCTTTTTCTCTAGTAGTAAAACCAAACAGAGTAAAAAGAACAAAAGCCATAATCACAAAGCTACTTATTTTCATATCAATATTCTTTTATTTTTCATGGGATAATCAAAATCTTTAATCACGTAAAGCATGGTCTTTTCTTATTTCCGGATTACCACTCCACATCTTTACAGAAGTCCACTCCTCTGGCTTGCTACTCCAAAATATATCATTCGCCGCAAGCCCTAAAGGAAGAAATACAAATGTACATAAATAGGCACTGCCTGTAGAGACATATTTATCCGCAATCTTAGGCTGATGTCCACAGAAACCAAGGTTTAGCCATCCATTTTTGTTATACGTACCTTCTACCAACTGCCGCTGAAGTACTTTTGTTAGCGCACAGCGAACCTGTGCCGGTTTGATATGTTTAGGCATACTTTTCATCAGAGACATCTGAGCCAATAAATGGAATGCTCCGAAACGATACCCCATCGAACGTCCCAATACCGGGTAAGTTCCATCCGGAGCAATCAATCTCTCTTGTTGTTCTGCATGACGAACAGCACGTCTCATCTGCACATCATAGAAATCGGCCCCTTCTGCTCCATGTTTTTTTAGTACCATAAGCACATCTACCAACATCGGCTGAATGACAAAACTATTATAATAATCCATATGAAGTTTTGGACCGTCACCATACCATCCATCACCTTTATACCATTCTTGATGCCGCCTCAAGGCATATAAAATAGGTTTCATATCACATTTTCCAGTCAATTCAAGTAATGCAGCTTCTACCGTAGCAGAAAACATCAACCAGTTCTTCTCACCCGCCTTGATCTTACGCGAAGACTCCAATCCTTTAATTACCCTTTCTTTGGTTATTGTATCCAACTTTGTCCAAATCTGATCCTTAGATCTCAATAATCCTTCTGCAAAAAAACCAACATCTACCAAAGGCTGTCTTCCCGGTCCACTGAAAGACATATAATCAGGTGATTCTGGATCTACGGCATTAGCTATCGATTTGATAACCAAATCAGTATACTTCGCACGTAATTTTCCTTCTTCCGTATTATCCGGAGGTAAGTTCAACCATGGGGAAATTCCGCAAAAGGAACGCCCCAAAGCTTCTAAGTGGGTTACTTCGGCTCTATCATTTCCTGTATTTACTCCATCTATTGTCTCTACAGGCATATTCTTCCGTAATGTATTCTGACTTAAATTAGTATAAATAGGATCAACCATTTTAATCATTTCCTTTACCCAATAATCACGATCATTATTATTTTGAGCTCCAATGAAACTCGGTAACAATAAACCTAAAAGAATAATAAATCTATTCATCATTATTATAACATTAATAATTTAAAACCTATTCAAATCACATCTTAATTTAGCACTATTACGACTCCTTTTTTATCAAATCCGATCCCAAATAATACCCTAATTGTGTGGGCATATTATATCCGATATTCTGATTTATAGCACTCATCTCATAAACATGATCACTCATCAAATAAGGAAATTTGTAATTTGTAGGATACCAAGTGGAAAAGATATATAATGCAGTCCCATCTTCTGCAGACATAATCATTTCTTCACGCCAGTCCCCCAATATATCTCCATAAAAGCAAGGGTTCGATTTAGAACCTCTTTTATCCACTTTATATTCATAAATTGAAAATACCCGTCCCGAGTCTTCTATAGGTGCCTCAATCCTTCTCGAATTTAATAATTGCCTATTCAAAGAACCAGACCACCAAATTGCCATATTACAAGAGCTAGCAGTATAGCCTAAATCAACTCCAGTACATGAATGCACATTACCTTTAAACCACCACATCTCACAACCGGGAGAAGCCGGATCTATATCAGCCACCAATGCTGCTCCGACATCCGAAGAATCATTATATCGCCATAGCACTTCTCCAGTCCGAGCATCCCTTAAAGCTGCACCGATCGAACCAGTCTCAAAACATGACCATATCTGCAAACCTGGTCTAGATGGATCAAATTTACCTAAATGCAAAGCATCTCCATGTCCAAAACCAGAGTTATTCAATCCCTTTCCATCATGGTCAATCGTACATGCACCATATACAACCTCATCCATCCCATCAGCATCTACATCGCCTACACTCAAGCTATGATTTCCTTGTCCTGCATATGAATCATGTACACCATCCGTTGTATCAAATCTCCATCTTTTCGAAAGCTCTCCTCCCTGAAAGTCCCATGCTTCCAGCACCATTTTAGCATAAACACCTCTACAAATTAAAATTGAAGTATTAGTTCCCGAGAAATTTCCCAAACCAATCCGATAGCTACTGGAACGTTTGTAATAATCATCCCCCCAGTCCTCACTAGTTCCAAGAGCTATATAATCTGTGCGGGCCAATTCTTTTCCTGTGGTTCCTTCTATTATAGAAAGAAATTCAGGACCTCCATGAATGTAGTTAGCCCCAGGTATTCTATAATCTGTTTTCCCGTCTCCATTTATATCTCCAATTTCCGTTCCATCTCCAAACACAGTTCCCTCAGCTGTACGAAGAGCAACTTCACACTTTCCATCTCCATCAAAATCATAAACAGCGAAAGCTGCAGAATTTCCTAAAGGTATATTCGGTCCCGAAGCTATTCTCCACAAAAATGTACCATCCAGTTTGTAAGCCTCGAACAAGGTTGTATGTCTGACCTTGCTAGCTGTTGCACTTTCCACATCTTCCTCATCAGCAACAATTTCGACCAACCTTTTCAGAACAATCTCATACATTCCATCTCCATCCAAGTCACCAATACTTGCATCATTCGCCTTATATGGAAATAATGGATCTATATCCGCCGTACCACGTAATGAAATAGTCAGAAATGGTAGCCCTTCACTAGCCTGACGAGCAGTAATAGTATAAGTCTCCAAGGTCTCATTATTACCAGCATAACATAATCTATAAGTATTATCTACTGTACGATCTGCTTTCGTATCCTGAAAGTTTGTTGAATTAACAATAGGTTCAGAATTAACCTTTACCTCAAGACCATTACCATCGGTCCGATACAAATCAAATGCAGTGTATGCATTATCAGTAGGAAACATACGCCAACTAACTAATATCTTATCATTATCTCCTCTATGGCTCTGTAGTGTAGCACTTGCAAGACTATTAATGGATGCCCATAACATTCGTTTTACAGGAGGAAGTTGTGACATATCTATTTCAGGAGGAAAAGTTTCTCCTCCTGAATTTATAACTTCATCCCTACATGAGACCGTCAAAAACAAAACTATGATTAAAGATAATATATTATTTTTCATTGTTTCTCATATATTAGGCAAGATAACGATAAGGCTATTTATTTTATAGTTTCCAAGAACTCAACTTCTATAATCCGGAATACATTCTTTCCTTTTTGTGGTTTTGCTTTCACTTCTTTTTGAGAGCTTTGTTTTGAAGAAGCCTTTACGTTCTCTTCAGAAAGTTCCACAATTTCAGAGAAAGCTTCCTCATCCACCACACTTCCTTTTAGTTTCAGAGTTATTTTATTAGTTTTCACAGGTTTAGTCTTTAAATGAATATAGCCCAAACTCTCCGGAGTTTGTCCCTGCCATACCAATGCACTACCAGCATAAACTTCTACCGGATAACTATTCCTACGGAATCCACCTAATTTCAAACAGATATCATCAATTTGTGATTCTCTTGCCAATGTATAAGTGATCCATGCTGTATTAAGTTGTCCATTATTGCCCCACGCTGTTTCTTCATTATCATCATAACTTAGCTGTACATCTTCCTGATTTGCGCCAGCCACTGCAGAAAGAATTGGAACTTCCCTTTTAGTATCCTTATAAGACGGAGTTAATGGAGTTTCACCTCTATCTAGATTTCCCTTTAAAGATAATTGAGGAATATAACCACTCATACCATTTTTTACATCCACAGGAATAGTTTTTAAAACCAGGGTCGCTGTTGGAAGCCCTTCCGCCTTTGCTTCAATGATAATTTTACCAGCTCTAGTTGTACTACGGACTAAAGCACGGTTTATTCCACACTCAACAGGCAATTCTGTTGATAAGATATAATTGTCTTTCCCCTGTGCAATCCCCCCACGCCATTCTCCTTCTCCTTTTAAAGTAAACTTCACAATTCTATTATCTAACGGACAACGTTTACCATTTTTATCAACAATTTCAAATTGTAACAAAGCCATATCAGCACCATCAGCATGAAAACCCTCAGGATTTTGTATGGCTAATAGTTTCAATTCAGCTGGTTCTTCTACAGTTTCTAAAGCATAACGGCTTAACTCTTTACCATTCTTTGCATAACTTACGGCCTCCAGTCTACCTGGTTGATAAGCTACATTGTCAAAAGTAAATAAAAAATCATATTCACGTTTCCCTTTCCCTAATGATTTACCATTCAAATATAGCTCTACATCGTCTCCTGTTGAAACAACATAAACAGGTTTTATTGTTTTAACCGGATAATTCCAATGTCCAATAATATAAGTCTGATCTATTTCTGTATCAACCCAACCATTCCACATAATCTGATGTGCGAAAAATCCATCTTTTTCAATCCGCATTGGATCAGTTACCCCACTACGACGATAATTTTCTTCTCCTCTACAATGAGTGTTTGTATCAGAAAAAATGATTTTCGCACCACCTGAACTTACTCTATCTCCCGTTCCCGGGCGTTCACGCCAATAATCATACCACCTCCGAATCAGTTCAACTGCAAATTTATCTTGGTTCTGGTTATATTTAGTCGCAGGTTTTCCCTGATATAAAGGACCATCCCCATCTTTATGAAACGGAAAACTATAGTCATCCCAATATTTTCTTAACGCTTCGTCACGACAATATTCCGTAGCCCACAAAGGATGTCTCTTACTTTTATTAATATAAAGCATTTCTCCCCCATATTCCGCTTCGTGTGAACTAAGCATATTACGTGAGCCAATAGCTCTACCACCATTTGGATCATATAAATTACGGATAGCTTTCATCTCAATCATATGCTCACGACTAATTTCATTATTTCCACATTCATAAAATAATATACTTGGATTATTACGATTATAAATAATCGCGTCGCGCATAACTTCCTTACGACATTCCCACTGGCGTCCTTGCCTATCCTTTTCAGAATCACCCGCAGGCATGGCCTGAATCAATCCCACACGATCACAAGATTCTACATCTTGTTTCCAAGGGGTAACATGCATCCAACGTACCAAGTTTGCATTGCTTTTCACCATCAATCCATTAGAATAATCACTTAACCACGCTGGGACAGACATTCCTACTGCCGGCCATTCATTACTTGTACGTTGTGCATAACCTTTCATTTGAATAACTCGGTCATTCAACCATACCTTACCTTCTGCAAATTTAGTCTTACGAAAACCTGTACGAGTATTCACCTCATCAATTACCCGACTACCATTAACCAACATGGTCTTCACATCATAGAGATATCCATATCCCCAACTCCAGAAATGAAGATTACCGACCTGTCCCACTGCTTTCACAATCTTAGTTTCCCCCGGCTCTAATGTTATGTTTGAACCGTTCAATAGTCCTACTTTTTTACCATCACGGTCAAATATAACTGCCTGATAAGAAAGCTGAAGTGCCTCATGGCTATCATTTTTCACTTCTGACTCTGCATGAATTCTTGCCTTATGCCCTTTAATATCATAATCAGTCGCATAAATATAAACTCCTGTCGTTTTTAAATTACTATATAGCGGTAATGTTTGATATACCTCACCTGTTATATGCAAAAATACATTTTTAGGTATACCACCATAGTTAGAATTGAAATTACGGTCATTCCATTGAATCTTAGAATTGGTTTCCGTTTCTCTGTAAAACCAACTATTATCTATACGCACTGCCATTACATTTTCACCTTCCTTCAAATAAGGAGTTAAATCAAAACCAACAGCCATTACACCATTTTCATGTTTTCCAAGATACTTACCATTCAAATAGAAGTCACCACCTTGACGAATACCTTCAAATTCAATAAATACTTTCTTGTTTTTTATATTATCTAACTGAAAATGTTTACGATACCACATTACTGTATCTGTTAACTGTTTAATATGAAACTTAAATGCCTCATCCTCGTTAAAAGCACGAGGAAGGGTTACTTGTTTCCAATCACTATCTTTTAAATCAACCTTCTGACCACCAGATATATCCCCCAATTTCAAAAGCCATTCACTATTAAAATTATATTTTTTACGTTCAAATGCATATCCATGGGTCATGGATACAAACATCAATAGGCAAATCGATAATAACAGTCTATTCTTCATTTTTTTATGATTTGAGTTATAAAATTTGTTAGCGATACGCTTCATTCTGTTGGTACAACCCTTCATTCACTTTCATCTGATGATCTGGAATCGGATAAATATGAGTTCCCCTCTTCACTCGATCAGCATAAGACATAATCATAGGATCCCCCCCATATTTCTCCGCATAATAATAGAATTTATTTTTAATCGGCTGCATATCATTATGACGTACTAAATCATGCCAACGAATACCTTCACCCGCAAATTCTTTACGACGCTCATTGTCAACACATTTTTGAAATGCCTCAGATTCTTTTTCTTCATCAGTCAATTCCTTACCTGTAGCACGCTTACGTATTCTATTCACCATATCTATACCTCGTTCAGTAGGACCAACAATTTCAGCATACATCAACATTACATCTTCCAAACGAATCAAAGGAAAATTTATAGGAAAGTAGCCACGTTCAACAATCTGTGCATCAATATCTCCATATCCCAATTGAGTTCTTTTTATCTTATGCTCAAAAAACTTTATAAAAAAGTCTTCACCCGAATACTTTTTACCATTAGGAAAGGTTTTAATAGTATCTATAGTGGCAAGACAACGCACATCAAGATATTCATTCTTTTCATTTCTCTCTTCTTTAAAGAAATTATCTAAAGGTGCAGCACAAACTGAACCATTTCCTGACATAGATATTGAAATATAATCTGTAGAAACAGACGGACTTGTCCAATACACCATAGGATTACCATAATTAGCAGCCATTATATATTGGATTTCAAAAATATGATACTTATTATCATTATCGCTAATCCAAATATTTTTCCATTCCTCAGCATCTTTAGCCCAAAATTTTTTCTTTGCATCAGCATAATCTATAACTTCCTCAAACAGCTCTTTTGCCTTTACCTTTTTCTCTACATCATACAATGGATATCCTGCCATTGTCAAATAAACTCTGCCAAGCATAGCTTGGGCAGCTTGTAATGTTACCCGACCTGCCTCCACAGGTTTCCCCAAATAATCAATAGGCGTATCTGTTAAATGAGTAATAGCATATTCTAAATCTGGAATAATAGCCTTTTCATAAATTTCAGTAGCTTCAGACTGCCCCAATCGCATCGCCTCATTAATACTCAGGGGGGACAACGACAGAGGGACACGACCAAAATAGCGTACCAAATCAAAATAAGCAAATGCTCTTAAAAAACGTGCCTCAGCTATCTGTTGTTCTTTTACACCACCAACAGTTATTTCTACACCACCTACTTTCGACAGAAAGATATTTGCTCGGGAAACAATTTCATATAAATCCAACCAAGCATCATTAAGAGTACTAAGCTGATAAATATTTTTATTAAAGATTGAAATTTCAACATAATCACGTTGCACTGAAGTTCCGCCTCCGCACCAAGCATTGTCCGAACGAAGTTCAGACATAAACCAATAATATTCAGACATCGGCAGCAATCCATTATATACTCCCATCAAGGCCTGTTCCATCTCTGAAGGAGTAGTATAGAAATAATTAATACTTCGAGTATTCATTGGTTCCACTTCTAGCCAATCACTACAAGAAGAGAAAAAGATTCCTAAACAAAGAATTAAATTTATTATATAGTTATTTTTCATGACTGTCAACTTTTATTAAAATGTAACATTAGCACCTATAGCTATGATTCTGGCTTGGGGATACGAACCATAATCATAATCACCTTTCTTTCCACCCTGATTAGCTTCAGGAGAAAAACCTCCCTTATATTTATCCCACATCCAAAGATTATCTGCAGAAAGATATAAACGAGCATTTTTTATTAATCCTTTACGAACTGGAATGCGATACCCAATTGTTATATTTTTTATTTTGATATAATCACTACTGTATAACCAACGAGAGTCGTATAATGCCCCCGTATTAGAATTTTTTATACCAGGAGTCTTACCGTCCCCTGGCTGTTCCTCAGAGATCCACATATTCTTCCAACAAGCTAACATATTAATAGATGCCCCCATACCTGGACGATCCATTGCACGACCTAACACACCATATATCTTGCCACCGGTCTGCCCAGTCAACAAAATTGAAAAATCCAGATTTTTATACTTAAACATATTTCTAAAACCAAATGTTAAATCAGGAGTTGGTTTTCCAACCAAAGTACGGTCATCATCATTAATAATACCATCCCCATTAGCATCACGATATCTAACATCACCAACAACAGAATTTTCCATAGTAGGATATTTTTCTAAATCTTCTTGACGTTGATATACTCCAACAGCATCATACATATAATAAGCTCTCAATGGCTCCCCGACTTTATACATCTGTGTATTTCCATATCCAATAAAAACAGTATTGTTGTCCTCTCCCAAACTTACTACTTCATTCCTATTATAAAACAAATTTAATGAAGTAGTCCATTTCAGTCTACCTGTAAGGTTCTGAGTTGTCAACTCAATTTCAAATCCTTTATTATTCAAATTTCCGATATTTCCCCATGCTTTAGAGAATCCCATAATCGCAGGCACTGATACTTGATATAGCAAATCCTCTGTCGTTTTATTATAAAGATCAAGTGCTAAAACAATACGATTTCTGAAGAATCCCATATCCAAGCCTAAATTCCAACTATGTGTCTTCTCCCATCCCAAGTTCTCATTATCAATTGTCGTTGGAGCAAAACCATTAACAGAAGTTCCTCCTAATGAATAGTTAGCATTATCCATTACCCCTACAGCAGCATTACTTGTTATTGAATTATTTCCATTTATACCCCAACTCAAACGTATTTTTAGTGAGTTCAGAATATCATTCTTTGGCCAAAATTTCTCATTAGACACACGATAGGCAGCTGAAACAGCAGGAAATACCCCAAAACGATTATTACGCCCAAATCTTGAAGAACCATCTCTACGAATACTAGCTGTCAATAAATAACGATTATCATACTCATACTGCAAACGTCCAAAAGTAGAAAGTAAACGCACTGGAGTAGATATGGTTGCATAAGCGCTTGTCAACGTTACATCCGCCTGATCAAAAATTTCTAAAGAATTATCTGGAAAGTTTTTTGCCGCCATTTGAGAATTTGTACCTGTAGAACTTTCCATTGAATAGCCCGCCATTAATCCTATATTATGTTTTCGGATTTTCTTCTGATAATTTAATAATCCTTGGAATAGGAATTTATGAGAACGTCTATCAATACGTTTTGCCGTAGAGTTAAACCCTTCTCCTTTCTCCCATCCTTTAAGAACTGAACTAGGTATGAAATTACGAGACTGAGAACTCATATAATTATAAGATCCTGTAACTTCTGCTCGCAGCTCTTTTATCAAATCAATTTTAACATAAACCGCAGAATTCAAACGAGTAGTTTCTTTATGGTTAGTAATCTCACGCATATAAGCTATAGCACTTGCACCTTCACTAGCCCAAGCATATTCTTCATAAGGTTCCGCACCGGTCAATATTCCTGCTTCAGGTTCCGCTATCGGACAAGAAGTCAATACTTTCTGAGCACCATTACCTTTTCCATCCATATTTCCACCGTCATTCCACGTCATACTTTGAGAAAGATTTGTTCCTATTGTGACTCTATTGCTAAAAAGTTTTGATTCCGCATTTATACGCAAACTTAGACGTTTATAATTTGTTTCAACTGCAACCCCTTCCTGATCTACATATCCTAAAGAAATACGATATTTATTATTCTTCCCACCATTAGAAAGAGATATTTGGTAATTCTGCATAGGAGCTAAACGAAAATATTCATCCTGCCAATCAATCAGTGCCAATCCACCATAGTTAGGTTGAGTCCAACGTGGGTCATTCATATGGGAATAACTCACTTTTCCAATCATCTTCAAACGCGTGTTCCAATCATCATTAACAGTTCCTCCCCTTGAACCATACTTCTTCATATACTCATTATTATTATAAGCTGTACGAAATTCTATCCATTCTTCGGGACTCAATATATCAACCTTTCTTTCTAGCTGTTGAACACTAAATGAAGCTGAAAATTCAACATTAATCTTTCCCGTTTCGGGAGCAGTCTTAGTTGTTATCAAAATAACCCCATTAGCCCCACGAGAACCATAAATAGCTGCAGAGGAAGCATCCTTTAATACTTCGACAGATTGAATATCACTAGGATTAAGACTACCTAATTCATCAACAGGAATACCATCTACCACATATAAAGGAGTTGCATCAGCATTTATAGAAGCAGCCCCACGTACTAAAAGTTCTATTTCTTCACCAAGAGCCCCCGAATTAGAACGTACTTCCACTCCAGCCAACATTCCATAAAGTGAAGAGGCAACATTCGCGGCTGGACGATCAGCCAAATCATCTGCATCAATTCTTGCAATAGCACCTGTCACATCTCCTTTTTTAGCTGTACCATATCCGATGGCAACTACCTCATCAAGCTGGACCAATGATTCAGTTAATTGGACTTTATAAGTTGCCTGTTCTTTTAATTGAAGTTTCACCTTATTGTATCCCAAGAAAGATATCTCCAAGAATTTAGTTGTTGATGGAACCGTTAATTCAAATAAACCATTAATGTTAGTAATAGTAGAATGTTTTGAATCCGAAGCAATAACTGTAGCACCAATTATGGCTTCCCCACTCTCATCTATCACCGTACCATTAATTTTACGGTTATTCTGTGCAGATAAAGCTACAGAATGTAGAAGAAACAATAACACCCAGAAGAAAGAATAAATTCCTTTCCATGGACAATTAACAACATACCTAGTGTCTTTCATACATTTCATTTTCATATTATTAGAAACTTAATTTATACATTTCATTTAATGATCTTCATGTTGCAAATGTAGCACAAGGGCATTTTTTAATTATGCAATCCTGTACAAATAGATGGTACAGAATCCTATTTTGCATTCAAATAGACTTTTATCGGACCATTATAAGGATTGAAATCAAAAATTATTTTATCTCCTATTACGCCTACGGATAATTGTTTCCTCTTCTGAATCACAGAAACATTTTCTACTTTCTGGCCTTTAAGCACCATAGTTAATGACTCTGCAAATAGCTTTTTATCTAACTTCAATTCAGGAGTAATGACCAAGCCGTCCTTTCTACCAGATACTTTCAACTGAATTTTTTCTCTTTCTTTTATATAAGAAGCAACTTGGCGAAAAGTAGCTATCCAAATTTTATCACTTAGGCTTTTTACCTCATCTAAATGTTCCCAAAATAGATCAGGAGATTTAAAAGCATCATAACCATAATTAATACCATGAGTCATAGCTACGCCCCACTCTTCGTTTTTTATCAGATCTTCCAACCACTTCGTAAACCGTTGGGAACTTGATTTCCATCCACCCATCGAGAATTGTCTCACACGTGTCCCTACTCTATTCTTAGAAGCTACCTGAAAAATAGTGTCAGGTTTATAATTGTATGGGTAACAATAGGTCACAGGTCTAATACCAATATTAGCAAAAATCGCACTATCATTCTTTTCTATTTCTTCTTTAATCCGTTCTAAAGGCAGACGCGACATTTTTTTATGTGACCAACTATGATTAGATATCTCGTGACCTTTATTTGCCATATCTTTTAGCTGAGCCCAAGTCATCCGGGGAACTTTAGCAGCAGCTCCTTGTTCTATATAACAACCACATATCCAAAACGTCCCCTTAAAGCCACGCTTCTCCAATTCCGGAAACACGACTGTATAATGTTCCGCCAACCCATCATCAAAAGTATAACTAATAGCACAAACTTTATCTTGTTTATATTTAGCAACATAAACGTCCCAATCGACCGCATATATCGAATGAGAACAAACCCATAAACCTCCAATTAAAAAAATAAGTGTTCGCATTATTCTTCCCGATTATATATTTATATATGTGCAAAAGAAGAACAAATATACGAATGTAGCCTTAATCACCATACATTTACATGTATTCTAGTTCAAAAGATACTATTATCGTAATTTTAATTTTCGGTTTTGCATCATAATACTTGTTTTCGTACTATATTACAAGAATAAGAAAATACAACGCTCTATATTTGTCATTGAAATCATGTATATTATTTATAACTTAATAATTTATGAAACACAAATTATTCATTTTATGTCTCGTTATTATCGGAAGCCTATGTCATGGCTCTACTTTTGCAGAGAACCATCCTCGTACCTCTATTCTATTAGATAAAGGCTGGGGATATAAACCTTTCACCAACAATAAAAAAGATGCACCACTTACTCCAGTGATCCTTCCCCACACCTGGAATGCGAATTACTTGGAAGGTACCACAACATACAATAGAGAAATGATGGTCTATAAACGTAATCTGGAAATCACTCCGGAAATGAAGGATAAGCGACTTTTTCTCTATTTCGAAGGTGTCAATTCAGCCGCTGATATTTTCATAAATTACCAGACTGTAGGACAACATTTAGGTGGATATACAGCTTTTTGCTTTGAGATCACCGATTTCGTACAGGATGGTAATAATGATTTAGAAGTTTGGGTTAGCAATGCATATCGTACGGATATCCTGCCAATTAGCGGAGATTTTAATATCTATGGTGGTATTCATCGTCCTTGTCATCTGATTATTACAGAGAAAAATTGCATCTCTCCTGTATTCTATGCCTCACCGGGAGTGTTTATCCATCAGAATAAAATAACCAAGCAACAAGCAGAAATCAGCGTAGAGAGTATTCTTTCTTTAAAAGAAATAAAATCCGGTCTGAAACTAAAAACAACCATTACAGATGTTAATGGAAAAGAAGTGACCAGCAATATGACGGCAGTCAGTGAAGAATCTGTCAAACAGCCACTTACTATCATCGACCCTATTCTTTGGAATGGACGAGACAATCCTTACTTATATAATATATCAGTAGAACTATATGATGGCGACAAAGTGATTGATAAAGTAACTCAAAAAACTGGATTCCGCTACTTTCATGCTGACACGGAAAAAGGTTTCTTCCTAAATGGAAAATACCTGAATCTCTATGGTTTCTGTCGCCATGAAGATGTAAAAGGTAAAGGGAGTGCTTTGCAACAGGAGGATTATGATAAAGACATGAGCCTGATTAAAGAAGTAGGTGCAACTGCCATGCGTTTGGCCCATTATCCACACGCGGAACCCATGTACGACTTATGTGATGAAAATGGAATCATATTATGGACTGAAATCCCAATGTGCGGTCCCGGCGGATATGCATATACCGGCTATTTACACAATAAAGGATTCGAGGATAACGCCAAACAATCTCTGAAAGAACTGGTCTATCAAAAATTCAATCACCCTTCTATCTGTTTTTGGGGGATCTTCAATGAGCTATTGGTTACCGACAATAAAAAATTCCAAGAATACGATAATCCTATTCCTTTTGTCAGAGAAATCAATGAATTGTATAAAAAGCTAGATCCGTCTCGTCTGACTGCGTTTGCAACTTGTGTGGACCAAACTAATTACTTGGGCTGTTCAGACCTGATTGCCTGGAACAAATATTTTGGTTGGAAAACCTCGCAACAATCTGCCGGCAAATTTTTTGACGATGTAAAAAGGAACTCTAATAACCAGCCGGTGGGAGTATCTGAGTATGGAGCTGGAGCTAGTATCCATCAACATGCATGTCCTCTCGACAATAATACCAAACGCCCCAAAAGAGAACATCCAGAAGAATATCAGGCAATCTGCCACGAGGGTTACTGGACAGCATTTACCGAACGCCCCTATTTATGGGCTAAATTTATCTGGCAATTCGCCGATGCACAGTCCTCTATTCGCCAAGAAGGAGATACAGATGGCATTAATGACAAAGGCACCATTACTTATGACCGTAAAGTAAAAAAGGATGTCTTCTACTTTTATAAAGCAAACTGGAATCCCGAACCGATGCTCTATATCTGTAGTCGAAGATTCACCGAACGTATTAATCCCAATACGTCAGTCAAAGTATATAGTAATCTGAATGAAGCAACTCTATATATCAACGACAAAAAAATCGGAAAACAGAGAAAAGATAAGGTCAACCGGATTATATGGGATAACATAATCCTTTCTCCCGGAAAAAATATCATTCGCGTAGAAGGGAAGTCTGGAAAAGAAATATTGAATGATACTTGTACATGGACACTTAAATAAACTCCTTGATAGTTATGAGAATTTATAAATTGTATTTACTTATGGCTTTGACACTTCCCTTTTTGTCAATCTCCTGTCAGTCCCAAGTCGAATCTACAAAGATTGTAACCATAGATAAGGTAGGTGCTACTGCCATGCCGGAAGAAATTGCCCCTATCGGCAAAATACCATTCCAGATGCCTGAACCCCAAAGACCTATGTTTTCTGAACTGATAGTCAACATATCAGATAAGGGAGCCAAAACAGATGAGCCTATCACTCTTGTTGTCAATCAAACAATCATGGACGTTCACAATCAAGGTGGAGGTACTGTCGTTATCCCCAAAGGAAAATGGAAATCGGGACGTATTGTGCTAAAAAGTAACGTAAATCTGCACTTAGAAGAAGGAGCCGAAATAGAGTTTCCCGGAACTGTAGAAAGTTATTTACCTTCAGTATTCACCCGGCACGAGGGGATTGAAATTATGGGAGCCGGAGCATTTATCTATGCAAACGGGGAGAACAATATAGCTGTGACTGGCAAGGGGATTATTTACGGTCCGCCTATGAATGCAGATATCAGACAGCTACCCAATGGAAATACTGTAGTTGAAAATGACATATCGTCAACCACCCCGGTAGCACAACGGATATTTGACGGTATGGATGGAAGGGGATTCTATCGCCCAAAAACAATCTCACCCATCAATTGCACTAATGTATTGATCGAAGGTATTACTATGGAACGTAGCGCATTCTGGAATGTCTGTCCGATTTACTGCGAAAATGTAATAATCCGTGGTATTACTGTAAATTCGATTGGAGTTCCCAGTGGTGATGGTATCGACATCGAATCCTGCAAAAATGTACTAATTGAATATTCTACACTAAATTGTGGAGATGATTGTTTCACTTTAAAAGCCGGACGCGCCGAAGATGGACTACGCGTAGGTAAAGCTACCGAAAATGTAATAATCCGCTATTCACTGGCCAAAGACGGACATGGTGGTATTACTTGTGGAAGTGAAACAGCAGGCGGAGTAGAGAATATTTATCTACATGATTGTGTTTTCGACGGAACACAAGTTGGAATACGATTTAAAACTCGCCGTAATCGCGCTGGAGGAGTATCCGGTATTCTATATGAAAATATACGTATGACGAACGTAGGAGAAGCCTTTAAGTGGGATTTGCTTGGTAGCAAACGATATATGGGCGAATTAGCCAACCGTATCCCACCAAGGGCAGTAAACAAACTGACTCCTATTATAAAAGATATCAAGATAAGAAACTTTATCGTAGAATCAGCTAATAAGGTATTAAGTATCAATGGAATTCCAGAAGTACCCTGTAGTAATATTCTTATAGAAAATGGAAAAATCAATAGTCAAAAACTCATTACTGCAATGAACGACGTTAACGGATTTATCTTACGTAATCTGGAAATCAACTCACAAGATAACAAAATTAGTATTCTAGACGGACAGAATATCTTATTCGACAATGTCCTTTTTACAGTTCCTGCAGGAGAATTATATACCAACATTAGAGGTGAAAAATCAAAAAATATTGTTTATCAGGACGAAAAATCAAAAATAGTATGCACACATAAAAAACCAATAAAGGTAAAACAACTCACTCGTTAATTTAGGTATTTCCCTCTAATCTGTTTTTCAATAGGTAAATAAAGAGCATCTCAAATAAAAATGAGATGCTCTTTTTATAATCTTCCAACAATAAGCCCCAGCCAATTCAAATAAAGAACTAGCCAGGGCAACCTTAAACAAACGCAATCCTATTTATTTCTTTAGCGTTTCCAGAAATTCAACCTCCACTATTCTCAATTCATTATTTGTCTGTTCACCACCTTTTGCTCTAAGAAGATCAAGATCACCAGCATTAGGCTCAACAACTTCTACTATTTGTCCGAAAGCATCCGATTCTTTTGCCTCTCCCTTCAACTTGATAGTTATTTTATCCGTTTGCACAGGCTTGACGGATAGATGAATATATCCTAAACTCTTTTCCGTATTTCCACTCCAAATAAGTGCATCATCTGCAAAAATCTCTAAAGGATAAGAACGTTTCCGCCAACCTGTCAACTTAATGCAAATATCATCTATCTCTGCTTTTCTCTCCAACTGATAAGTAATCCATGCCGTACTCAGTTTTCCATCATTTTTCCATTCACTTAATTCGTTACTGTCATAACTATGAATAGCCTGTTCACTGTTTATTCCAGCAATAGCAGATTTTACTCTTACATCTACTTTTGAATCCTGATAAGAAGGAGTTAACGGTGTTTCACCACGATCAAACCGGCTAGTCAATTTTTCACTTGGAAAAAATTGACTAAGTCCATCTTTCACCTCAATTGGATTGGACATCAGCGACAATTCTGCTGAAGGCAAACCTGCTGCCATAGCTTTTACCACAATCTTCCCTGCCTGTTCAGTCGAACGAATCAAAATTCTTGTGATACCGCACTCAACAGGTAGTTCTGTAGCCAATACATAATTGTCTATAGCCTGCGCAATACCTCCACGCCATTCGGCAGGTCCTTGCAAATCAAATTTAATCATATTATCAGCAAGTGGACATCTATCGCCATTTGCGTCTACTACCTCCACCTGCAGTATAGCCAAGTCAGCCCCATCCGCAAAAAGCCCCTCCGGTCCATGCATAAATGTAAGTTTCAAATGATGGGGATCTCCTATCGTTTTTACAGAATAACGGCTCAATTCTTTATTATTCTCATCATAACTCACAGCTTCAACTACTCCCTTCTCCCAGCGGACTGAATCAAACGTAAATAAGAAACGATAATCCTGTTTACCAAATCCTTTTGATTTACCATTGACAAATAATTCTACCTTATCACCTGAAGAAACTACATACACAGGTTTAGTCACTTTGGATGTATAATTCCAGTGACCAATGATATATGTATGTTCTTTTTCCTTATCAACCCAGCCATCCCACATGACTTTGTGAGCAAAAAATCCATCTTTAGGTATTCTCAATGGATCTACGACTCCACTCCTGCGATAATTTTCTTCACCACGGCTATGCGTTTGTGTATCCGAGAAAATAATTTTAGCACCACCGGAACTAACCCGCCTTCCGGTACCCGGTCGTTCACGCCAATAATCATACCATCGCCGGATCAATTCTACAGCAAACATATCCTGATTACGATTATAGACACTTGCATCCTGTCCTCTATACAAAGGCCCTGCTCCTTCTTTATGAAAAGGATAACTGTATTCATCCCAATACTTACGCAGACCTTCATCACGACAATATTCGGTAGCAAACATCGGATGATGTTCACTCTTATTTATATAAAGCATTTCACCTCCCCATTCAGCTTCACGAATATCCAACATCTCACGGGAGCCTATCGCTCTTCCTCCATAAGGATCGTACATATCCCGGATAGCAATCATTTCAAGCATGTGTTCACGACTTATAGACTCATTACCCGATTCATAGAACAGTATACTCGGATTATTCTTAAAGTAGATGATAGCATCACGCATTAATTCCAAACGCTGCCCCCACCAACGGCCAACCGCATCTTTCTCCGCATCTCCGGCAGGCATTACTTGTATCACTCCTACTCTGTCACAAGATTCAACATCTTGTTTCCAAGGTGTAACATGCATCCATCTAAAGAAATTCGCATTATGCTCAATCATCAAACCATTAGAATAGTCGCTCATCCAAGGTGGCACCGATATGCCTACCCCCGGCCATTCATTACTTGTACGCTGGGCATATCCTTTCATTTGCAAAACTCGGTCATTCAGCCATATCTTTCCACCACCAAAACGAGTCTTTCTGAAACCTGTTTTAGTCACCACCTCGTCAACAATTCTGTTATCCACTATCAACCTTGTCTTTACATCATAAAGATAACCATATCCCCAACTCCAGAAATGCAGGTTCTCCAATTCTTTAGCAGCTTTTAGCTTTACTGTCTCTTTCGGTTTTACTACCACCGGGGCACTTCTGAAAGTACTTACTAAATTACCATCATAATCATATACACAGACCTCATATCCCACATTACACGATTTATCATATTCGTTACGTACTTCAGACTCTGCATTAACCAATGCTTTACGGCTTTTAGTACGTATATCTGTAGCATAGATATACACTCCTGTCGTTTGTAAGTTACTATATAAAGGCAATGTTTGATATAACTTATCCGTAATATGCAACCATACATTTTTAGGGATACCGCCATAATTAGCATTAAAGTTATTATCATTCCATTGATATCGGCTTCCGGTAGCCCGCTCTTTATACTTCCAATCATTATCAGTACGCACAGCAATTACATTCTCTCCTGAAAAATTCAAATATGGTGTCAGATCAAAGCCAACAGCCATCACCCCATTTTCATGTAGTCCGATATGTTTGCCATTCAAATAGAAGTCAGCCCCCTGACGCACTCCTTCAAACTCTATAAAGACTTTCTTTCCCTTTGCTGTTTTTGGTAACTTAAAATGTTTACGATACCAAGAAACGGTATCTGTCATTTCTCTAATAGCAACTTTAAAAGCTTCATCTTCATTAAATGCGCGAGGTAAAGTAATTTTCTTCCAATCTTTATCAGCAAAAGACTGCTTTTCTCCTCCTTGAACATCACCAATATGTACTAACCATTGAGAATTAAAATTATATTTCTCCCTATTGTTAGCCACTAGTAGTATAGGTATCAGCAGTAACAAAAGCAATAACTTCAAAAACTTAAATCTTCCCATATTCCAATATATCAATATTTCACCAAGTCTATCATCAATCTAGTTTATAAATCTCCGTACCTGCCAACAGAAAACATCCCACCCCATAATCCTCAAAATCAGGAACACTCTTATAAGTTACAGGCTGACTATCCTTAGGTTCTTTTCCGCTTCCCTGTACATAACCGAGAAAACCATTTGGATGTACACACTCTTTTACTAACGCATTCCATGCTTTTATAATAACAGGCAGATATTCCTGCTTATCCAATAAACCATTCCGCACTCCCCATGCCATACCATATACAAATAAGGAAGTACCGGAAGCCTCTTTTCCACCATAATTTGATTCATCATGCAGGCTCACATTCCAAAAACCGTCTTCCCGTTGGCAAGCTTTCAAGGCTTTACTCATAGCCATAAAATCAGTGACATACTCTTTACGGTGAGATTCATTAGCCGGAATTTCATTCAACACCCTTGTCAAAGCGGTATACACCCATCCATTACCTCTACTCCAAAAACAATTCTTACCATTCGGTTCTTTATAAGGAGGAACAAAATTAGCGTCTCTCCACCACAATCCTTCTTTCTGATTGAACAGACCACCGCCAATACTATTCCGCGAACAGGAATACATTTGCCACATTTTGTCATAATACTTCTGCTCACCAATAAGTTTACCTAATTGAGCAAAAATGGGCATCCCCATTTGTATTGCATCAATCCAGGTCCAATCATTCACCTGTGGCGTATTGACCAACATATCCATCGTTGCCTTGATATTCTTTATCTTATCCGATTCAGGACTAATCTTGTACAACTCTATATAAGCTTGCCCACAACAATGATCGTCTGCATTACGAGTGGTATTTCCACCTCTTAATCCCCATTTATGGAAATCAGCCCAATCATACGCATAATCATAATAATCCGAACGGGGATAAATAGTGTGCAAAGCCATCAATCCCTCATAATACACCCCTCTGGTCCAAATATTACTGGGACGGAATTTTCCGACATAACTAGGCCGCGTATAATCGGCATACTTTTTCATGAAATAATCATTCACCTTGATTAAAACTTTCAATGTCTCTCTCCGGTCCGGAAGAGTTTGGGCGGAAAGAAATCCTCCCTCGATTAATAATGCTAAAACAAAAAGTAATTGTCTTCTCATAAATATAAGTTTAATTATTTATATTTCTTCTCTTCTACAAAAGTAGGCGGAAGCCGTCAGAGCCAAATAGAAAGGAGTACTAATACATTGACTACAATTCAAATCAACCGAAAACATAGATACAAAAGCGTGAATTAGTAGTATTTTCCATGTTTTTGTATATTTGTACAGCTAATGTTTATTAGAAATGTCTTCCTTTGTGTATCGCATCTTTACAAGGACATATTACACATTAAATAAAAAGAAAAATGAGAAATGCAGTCTTTTATTCAATCCTTATCATACTGTTCCTTTTCGAAGGAATACATCCGGCACAAGGAAAACAACGCCAAATGGAAGCACTAGACAGAGGAGTGGTGGCTGTCCAAACCGATAATGGTGTTTTCATCAGCTGGCGTTTATCAGGTAACGAAAAAGGAGTAGCTTTCAATGTCTACAAAAACGGAAAGTTATTCAAAACCGTATCTGCAAAAGATGCAACCAATCTAATGGACAAAGCTGGTAAACTAACGGATAAATATGTAGTCAAAGCAGTTAGTAAAGGAAAAGAAGGAACAGGTTCCAAAGAGGTCAGTCCTTGGGCAAAAGATTTTTTAACCCTTCAACTGAACCGTCCGCAAGGAGGAGTCACGCCACCTAATATCACATATAACCGGGCAAAGAAACCTGCTGTCAAAGAAGAATTTCCCAATGGACAGGAATACACATACGTTCCGGGAGACTGTAGTGTAGGAGATTTGGACGGTGATGGAGAATATGAAATCATCGTAAAATGGAATCCTTCCAATCAGGTTGATAATTCCTTCTCCGGTATCACTGGTCCTGTTTATTTGGATGCCTACAAATTGAACGGTAAGCAATTATGGAGAATCAATCTCGGTAAGAATATCCGGGCAGGGTCTCACTATACGCAATTCATGGTATATGATTTCGATGGTGACGGCAGAGCGGAACTCATCTGTAAGACAGCACCGGGAACCATAGACGGAAAAGGGAAGAAACTCTTTCTCGGTTCGGATGATCCCGACAGAGATTGGAGAGATTTAAGCATGAACTATAAAACTTGCGGTTATATCCTCGAAGGGCCGGAATATCTCACCATTTTTAGTGGTACGACAGGGGGAGAACTCCATACCATTCCTTACGAAGTAAAACGTGGAGAGGTAAGTTACTGGGGAGATAGTTACGGAAATCGCGTAGACCGTTTTCTCGCTTGTGTTGCTTATCTGGATGGAGTACGTCCAAGTGTTGTAATGTGTCGCGGCTATTATGCAAAAACAACTCTGGTTGCCTACGATTTTATCAACGGAAAGTTGGTGAAACGATGGGAACATATCTCTGACATAAAAGGAGAAGGGACCTATGGACAGGGAAATCACAACTTAGCAGTGGCAGATGTGGACGGAGATGGTTGTGATGAAATCATCTATGGCTCTTGTGCTATCAATAACGATGGAACATTACTTTATCGCACCGGGCTCGGACATGGAGATGCTATGCATGTAGCCAATTTAGATCCCGATCGTCCCGGCTATCAAGTATGGGAAGTGCATGAAGAGAAAGAAGCGTGGCAGACATACGGTTATGAAATGCATGATGCACGAACGGGAGAAATTCTCTGGGGTGGTCCTACCAAAGGCGATAATGGTCGCGGATTAGCCGCAGATATTGATCCGAATCATCGTGGATTCGAGATGTGGAGTTCCGGCGCACCGGGGGTCTATAACTGCAAAGGAGAAAAGATTTCCGATAACAAGCCCGGCATCAGTTTCCGTATTTACTGGGATGGCGACTTACAGGATGAAATATTGAATGGAACCAATCTTTCTAAATGGAATGGCAACAAGGCAGTAACTATTCATAAGTTTCCCGGTGCAATGCACTGCAATGGTTCTAAAAGAACTCCTAATGTCAGTGCCGATCTTTTCGGTGATTGGCGGGAGGAAATAGTATTTTATGACGCCAACGATCCAAGCAAGCTACGCATATATACCACGACAATTCCCACAAAACATCGTTTGTACACACTAATGCATGATCCTGTTTATCGTTTGGGAATTGCCTGGCAAAATGTAGGATATAATCAACCGCCTCATTTAGGATTCTATATTGGAGACGGACTGAAGAATATACCTTGGCCAAATATGTATACACCGAAATAACATCTTCAGTCTGTCTCTCATCAAATACTCACGCAAAGATATCGCTCCGTAGAATATAGCCGATAACATCTCCCTTACGTACAGTAGCGCCCTGCTGTGCGCATATTTCCACCACACGTCCGGTAAATCCGGTCAGAATCTTCTCGTATTCTCCCCACGGAGTGGATAGGTAACAGAATACTTCATCGTGCTGATATTTACGTCCGATGAACGGGGCAATGGACGGTCCTTCTACGGAAACTTCCCAAAGCACCTGTCCGTTGTCGGGAGCGATAACCGGGTCTGCTTTGGCACGCTTCAATTTCTTTATTTCTTCCTCTGAATAACCGGTCTTCACCATCGCCGCATCTTTGGCACGTTGCAGGTCTTCTTCAAAACGTTTTTTGGCAACACCCGATTTATAATCACGATACTGTCGGTCGTGCATGGCCAGCTCGAAAAGTTCTTCATCATCTTCTCCATACTCCCAGCCATTCTCATCCATTTCCTTGCGATAGTCATCCAAAGCATCCGGGTAGTTCAACTGAGGATCAGTATCGACAAACTCATATCCTTTCGATTTAGCCAGTTCTACAATCTCCGGAGCAAGCGTGCCCGGCAGACGTCCACTCTTACCTAGGATCATATCCCAAGTATGGTTATCTATCATTGTCCAGCGTTCTTCTCCTTTTACCAACTGCATAAGATTCATCAGTGCAACATTCTTCACATACTGGCTGAAAGGAGTCACCAAAGGAGGATAGCCCAACTTAGGCCATACATATTCCACCTCATCGAAAAGCATTACGAGCAGGTCGTCAAGACTAAGTTCCGGTTCGTTCTTACTCCTCAATATCATATTGATACCGGAATGCACCCCTTTCAGGTCTGCCATCATAGAACCCATCATGCCACCCGGCAAACCGCATTTCAAAAGGAGGGAAGACATATATTTGTTGGTAGGATCCATGAAGTAGCCCAGAAAATCATCTATAAATTCCTGTGTCATGGCACGGGCCTTCATATACGCTTTCATATTAATATCGGGAACCTGGAAACCTAAGTCTTTCAACATCGCCTGTACCGAAATGATGTCCGGATGCACTTTACCCCAAGACATGGGCTCCATAGCCACATCAATGATATCCGCACCATTCTCACAAACTTCGAGGATAGATGCCATAGACAATCCCGGTCCGCTATGACCATGATATTGTATCAGTACATCCGGATGTCTTTCCTTAATGGTCCTGACCAGTTGGCCCAACATACCGGGACGACCGATACCCGCCATGTCTTTCAAACAAATCTCAGGTGCACCGGCTTCAATCAGCTGATCGGCTATTCGTGTATAATACTCAACAGTATGTACCGGAGAATATGTAATGCAAAGGGTTGCCTGCGGAATCATGCACGCTTCCAGAGCATATTTGATGGAAGGAATTATGTTTCTTGCCTCATTCAGTCCGCAGAAGATACGTGTGATATCTACTCCTTGCGCATGCTTGACTTTATACATCAATTTACGCACATCTGCCGGAACCGGATACATACGCAATGCATTCAATCCACGATCGAGCATATGTGTTTGAATACCTGCTTCTCTAAAAGGTGCGGTAAAAGCACGGACGGCTTTATTAGGATTTTCACCATACAACAGATTCACTTGCTCAAAAGCACCTCCATTCGTTTCAACTCTTGCAAAACAACCCATTTCAACAATCAATGGAGCTATACGTACAAGCTGGTCAACGCGAGGTTGATACTTACCGGAAGACTGCCACATATCCCGATAAACAAGACTGAATTTGATTTCCTTTTTCATCGCAATTAGTAATAAAATGATTTTTTTCTTCGGTTAACTTCACATAGACAAATATAAGATATTATCCTGACATATAGTCAACAAAATCCATATTTTATAAGGATATAAAGATATGTTTTATATCATAATGCCAGATATGATCCTATTTATCTTTAATAACAACGAATAATAAATCAAATTGTTCTAGCAAACGAAAGCATAGTATATAAAAAATGCACAGATTATCAACAATCAGTCGATTCTCTGTGCATTCCACTACTCTAAAGCCAATACTAACACAAAACCCTACTCAATTATTCTGCAGGATCCGGTGCCTCTCCATTATCACCTTTCCCATCATCAGGATTCTCGGCATTGCCACCGTTTCCGCCCCCATTGGTATAATCGGTCTCCACTTCTTCACGACGGGTAATGCTCATTTCCGCCAATGTATCTTTGAAGATTTTGCCAGGATAGAAATTGATTTTTCTTTGAAGGATTGATTTCGCCGACACATCTTTTGCATCATCCGCACTCTTCGTGTGGATAGTAGGATTAAAGATACCGAATTCACCTAACTGTACGCTCTTTCCATCATCAATATCCTCTGCCATAATATCTACCAGCCCACTGACTACCAAATCTACTACCTTACGGTGGACACCGCAAAGCTGACTCACCTTACGGCACATTTTGGCGAAATTTACTCTACCGGAACGAACCGATCTTGCCACATACTTTTCGTTTTTGTCTTTGTCAAAACCGAACACTCTTTTTGTTACTACATACTCTAAAGCCATAATTGTTAAAGTTTAAATGGTTAAAAAAATAAAGGTTATCTGTATGCCATTCTCTTTGTTTGAATGACTTTGCAAAGGTACATCAGGCGAAAAACGTTCAGTCCCCTTTCGTCTCCTTTTTGTCTCCTTTCATTGTTGGGAGATGTGCATTACCGCAATGTATACCGTTAATAATCAGCACAATAAACAAAATAGTTAAATTCCCAATATATACGTTCATATCATGTTGAATGTTCATTATTCCATAAATCATATACTTGTCAAATTAAGACAACCCCTGGTCATGTAACACCTATTTACCAAAGTAGGAATCAAATAAAAAGAACTTAGATTCCAAACATTTTAATGTACAGAAAAAAGTTTATCTTTTTTCCATAAACTATTTTTCAGTTTCTAATAAACTTTTGAGGGGTTTATTAAAAACGGTATCCACGTTTATTAAAAACTCTAATTGGGATTTTATAGAGAGCTACATTGAATTTATGCAACAAAAAAGGCTGCAAACCTCATAAAAGGTTGCAGCCTCAAGCTTTTCATCGGGTCGTCTATGCCCTAATCCTCATAAGGATCTCCTAGATGTTTTGTTATAATCTTATACTGTTTCATTGTCAGATAACGATGATTATACGGCATATAACCGGTCGGTACAAGTTCTTTGACCAAAAGGTTACAGCCTGTAATCCATCGGCTCAGACAACGCACTGCATTTTTACTGGTTCTACACCCGGGGAAGTACAACGCGGCAAGTGCAGCAAAAGATAAGATTCGTCTCATTCGTTTTTAAAGTTTTAATTTGTTTTTTTATTGTTTCCGTTCTACAAATATACAACATCAAAAAGCGTTTGTCAAGTCTTTCAGGAGTTCAGCGTTAATAAAAAGGCTTTTATCTTCATATCTCATTATTAGTCAATACATTACACGAAATCTATTAATTCTTCATATTTTACATGGAATACCATCCGGCCGAATGGTCAAGAAACTACCGTGTACGATAACAGTGAAAATCAGTAAAAGAATTCAAAAGAGAAACAAATATGACAGATTTATTTGGAAGTTAGTTCAGGAAGGCATACATTTGTCATGTGATTTTTTTCATAGTATTAGATTTAAGGTTAACAAAGGTTGGAGCAAGGCGTTGCTCCTTTTTTTATATCTATATACGAAATCGCCCTATCCCAGTTAGTTTAATAGCTGATACATTCCACCCGCCAATACACGAACCACCCCTTTCATCTCCAATTCAAAAAGAAGGGCGCTCATTTTCTGAACCGGAATATCCGCTTCCACTACCAATGTATTAATCTGAAGGCTTCCTTGCTTTGCCAGAATACTGACAATCTTTTGTTCTTCTTCCGATAAGTCGAGGAAAAGACTACGTTGCACATTCTCTGTTTTTACAGGATGAGCACCCGTGTTCCACCCCATCGCTGAAACAAAATCTTCTGCAGAGAGAATCATAGAGGCTTTGTTATCCCGGATCAACTGATTACATCCTTTGGAATACTCGTCAGCCACACGGCCGGGAAAAGCAAAACAATCACGCTGATAACCTTCGGCCAGTTCGGCAGTAATCAAAGAACCTCCTTTCTCGGCAGACTCTACAACGATAGTAGCGTCACACATCCCCGCAACAATACGATTACGGCTGACAAAATTGTGACGATCGGGATTGGTTTCAGTGAGAAACTCCGTCAATAGCCCGCCATTATCCAACATATCAATAGCAGTTTTGCGATGGACGTATGGATAGATACGATCCAAGCCATGCGCTAGAACTCCTACTGTAGGAAGGTCATTGGCCAATGCTTCACGGTGGGCATGGATATCAATGCCATAGGCGAGGCCGCTGACGACCAGTACATCCGGACAAAGAGCCTTGAGTTGATGCAGAAAAGACGCGCAAAGCTGAGTCCCATAACCGGTGGCATGGCGAGTGCCTACCATATTAAGAATATGAAGGGAATTCAAATCGGCATTTCCTTTGAAGAAAAGAACAATGGGAGCGTCATCACACTCCCGCAAACGGGAAGGATAATCCTCGTCAATGAACGTCAGGCAACGGATATTCTTCTTACGGATAAAGTCCAGTTCGCGTCCGGCACGGACGACGGCTTGCGGACAGTCCAACGCATCCACTACACGCTGATTTATATCCGGAATCAGTTCGGGAAGTTCTTTTCGGTTCCGGAATACATAACGGGCGCTACCCGCCTCGGAAACCAACCGTTTCGCTCCGATATGCCCTATACCGGGCACCATTGTCAGAGCGATACTGTAAAGCTGTTCTTCTTCGTCGGATATCATTTCAGGTAAGGAGCAAAGACGTTGTCAAACAATTCGCTGTCACTCAAACGTCCATTTACTACACATACCGTTTCAACAGTGGATTTCACTACTACTTTGTTATCACTTTTACGGAAGATGTCCTGATAGAATACGTATTTGATCCCTTCTTTCTTCATGTATAACTTGGATATAAACTCATCTCCGCTCTTCAACGGGGTCTTGAAGGCCATATTAATACGTGCCACCACCGGATCTACTCCCTGTTCATGGAGCCCGGCAAAACTTACGCCTGCCGAAGTCAGAAACTCATGGCGAGTATGCTCCAGATAATGCTGGTAATTGGCATTGTTCACAATTCCCTGAAGATCGCATTCGTAATCGCGTACCTTCATCTCCAACTCATAGATATAGTTCATCTATTGAAAATTAAGGATTAAAAGTTAAGAATTAAAATTGAAAGCAGGAACGAGGGAGTTAACCTCTTTTCTGTTCGATATCAAGACCTTTGAATTTCTTCAATTCTTCGGTAGATACCAGTTTATATAGCTTGTCACTAGGACGTATCTTATCCGATTTCATGGAGAAATGCTCACCTTTCTTCACTGTCTGCACCGGTTTCAAATCGACACGGGCTTCTTCCAAGGTCATAAATACCGCACCGGTAGTCGGCCCCGTAATCAGCAGTTTATCGCCTACACTTACTTCAGCAGCCTCCACCAGAAATTCAGACACACCGATATTGGAATAATATTTGATACCCTTACCTACATATATCTTGCGTTCCGTTGCGGCAGAACCATAGTTACGGGTCCATTCTCCCAAACGCTGTCCCAAGTAATAACCATTCCAGAAACCACGGTTGAAGACCGTTTTCAAACGTTCATCCCAAGCCGCGATTTTTTCGTCGGTAAATGTATCTTCCAGATAAGCCTTGATGGCTTCCTTATAGCATTCGACCACTGTACGCACATATTCAGGGCCACGGGCACGCCCTTCAATCTTGAACACACGTACGCCCGCATCCATCATTTTATTCATGAAGTGGATGGTTTTCAGGTCCTTCGGTGACATGATATATTCGTTATCAATATCGAGTTCCACATCTGTTTCCTTATCACGGACGGTATATGAACGACGGCACACCTGCATACAGGCGCCACGATTGGCGGAGTTATTCATTTCATGCAGAGAGAGATAACACTTACCCGATACAGCCATACAAAGCGCACCGTGGCAGAACATTTCAATACGGATCAGTTCACCGCTCGGTCCGCAAATATTCTCTTCCCGAATCTGTCGATAAATCTCCGCCACCTGTTCCAGATTCAACTCACGGGCCAGTACAACTACATCCGCAAATTGTGCATAGAACTTCAAGGCTTCCGCATTGGAGATATTCAACTGAGTGGAAAGATGTACCTCCTGCCCTATCTGACGGGCATAATTCATTACCGCTACATCGGCGGCAATCACAGCAGAAATGCCCGCCTCTTTTGCCGCATCGACAATCGTACGCATCAAAGGAATATCTTTATCATAGATAATCGTGTTGACCGTCAGATAACTTTTCATCCCGTGTTCATCACACGTACGGGCAATTTCCCGCAAATCATCAATCGTGAATGTATTGGCCGAACGGGCACGCATATTCAGGTTTTCTATACCGAAATAGATAGAATCGGCACCTGCCTGAATAGCCGCAGCAAGAGATTCGCGCGAACCGACAGGAGCCATTATTTCAAAATCTTTTATATTCATTTTACTGTCTGATAATCATTAAAATATGATAGAAGTATGCAAAGGTACGAATTTATCCGTATTTTTGCAGAGAATAAAGCAGAAAGAAGAAATGGAAAATAAGAAACCTATCGTACTCAACAATCTGGAAGAGTGGGATTTTACCGACTATATAGACTCGTTGATACAAAAAGAGGAGGCTGTAGATTTGGAATTCAAGGTTGCCAAAGATGGTCTTCCTAATAGCTTATGGGATACTTATTCTTCTTTTGCCAATACGGATGGGGGAGTCATTGTGCTTGGTGTGAAAGAGCATAAACAGCAATTCATTATAGAAGGACTGACTAAAGAGCAAATCAGCCAATACAGAAAAGACTTCTGGAATCAAATTAATAATCCGGATTGCATAAATGAGAATCTGCTTTCCGACAATGACTTATACGAAGGTCGCTATAAAGAAAGAAATCTGCTTCTCATCTATGTTCCCCGTGCAAACCGTGTGCAGCGCCCTATCTACAGGACAAGAAACCCTTTCGGTGGGCATACATTTAAACGCAACCATGAAGGAGATTATAAGTGTACGGATGCAGAAGTCAGACGCATGATTGCCGATTCGGACGAAAGTCATCCCCGTGACTCTAGGATTCTGCCCAATTACTCGATGGAAGACATTGATAAGGAAACATTGATTCAATACAGACAGCTTTTTGCCAATTTGAAACCATCTCATCCATGGCTTAATTTAAATGATATTGAATTTCTGACTAAACTTGAAGCATATCGCAAGGACAGGAGTACGAAAGTAGAAGGTTTCACATTGGCAGGCATACTGATGTTTGGAAAGACAGAAAGTATTACCGATCCCGAATGTGCGCCCCATTATTTCCCCGACTATAGAGAGCATCTTAACGAAAACTCCGATATTCGATGGACGGATAGAATCTGTCCGGACGGAACTTGGGAAGCCAATCTCTTTCAGTTTTATCGCAAGGTTCATCCCAAACTAACTGCTCCCCTGCCTAAGCCCTTCCTTATCAGAAACGGAATACGTATTGATGAGACACCTACGCACATTGCTGTGCGCGAAGCTTTTATCAAGACTCTTATCCACTGTGATTTCTCGGAGGAGGGCAATATTGTTGTCGAACAATGGGTAGATAAGTACCGATTTAAAAATCCCGGAACAATGCTGGTCAGCAAAGCTCAATATTATCTAGGAGGAGATAGCGTCTGCCGCAATAAAGCCTTGCAGAAAATGTTTATGCTAATCGGTTTTTCCGAAAAAGCGGGAAGCGGAGTGAATAAGATCATTAAAGGTTGGAGGGAAGCAAACTGGCAGAAACCGTATGTTGAAGAATTCAGCCGACCGGACAAGGTGGAACTAACCCTGCCTATGATTAGTTTATTGCCAGATGATGCTGTAATTAAACTAAAGGAGTTGTTTGATGGAAAGGTTGAGAACTTGACGCAAGATGAATTGACAGCCTTAGTAACTTGTTACAGTGAGGGGGGGATTAATAATACCCAACTGCAATATGTTATTCCGCAACACCGTTCTGATATTACAAAAATGCTGAAAAAGCTTTGTAATCAAGGATTCCTTATTTCAGAAGGAAACAGAAGGGGAACAAAATATCATGTCAACGATCCGGAGAGGAAGGTTGGAAGCTCGGAGGAAAAGGTTGGAAGCTCGAAAAGACTCAAATTCGAAGAACTTCAATCCATAATAATATCCATTGCAGAAGACTACATCACATTAGATGAAATCGCTAAAAGAACAAACAGAACCTTTGACTATATTGCCAATAAAATAATTCCACGGATGCTAAAGAATGGGACTATCGAATATTTATATCCCGGAGTACCCAATCATCCGAAACAGAAATATAAAGCAACCAATAAGAAAACGAATAATAAGCAGTAATACTTATATATGAAGATAGCTCACATAGATTTGGGTAAACACCCTATTCTGCTCGCTCCTATGGAAGATGTGACTGATCCGGCTTTCCGCCTGATGTGCAAGAAGTTCGGAGCAGACATGGTATACACCGAGTTTGTATCAAGCGACGCACTGATACGTGCAGTCAGCAAGACCGCACAAAAGCTCAGTATCAGTGATGAAGAACGCCCTGTCGCCATTCAGATCTACGGAAAAGATACAGAGACAATGGTAGAAGCAGCCAAAATTGTGGAAGAAGCGCAGCCCGACATTCTGGATATCAATTTCGGATGTCCGGTGAAAAGAGTGGCCGGAAAAGGGGCAGGAGCAGGAATGTTGCAGAATATTCCGAAAATGCTGGAGATTACCCGTGCCGTAGTAGATGCAGTAAAGATTCCCGTAACTGTGAAAACCCGTTTGGGATGGGACGCCAATAATAAGATTATCGTAGATTTAGCGGAACAGTTACAAGATTGCGGAATTGCCGCATTGACTATTCATGGCCGTACCCGTGCACAAATGTATACCGGAGAAGCCGACTGGACACTGATAGGTGAAGTGAAGAAGAATCCACGGATGCATATTCCTATTATCGGCAATGGCGACGTGACTACGCCTCAACGCTGCAAAGAGTGCTTTGACCGCTATGGAGTAGATGCAGTAATGATCGGGCGTGCCAGCTTCGGACGTCCGTGGATATTCAAGGAAGTGAAACACTATCTGAAAACCGGCGAAGAACTGACGCCACTCAGTTTCGACTGGTGCATGGATGTACTACGCCAAGAGGTGGTCGACAGCGTCAATCTGCTGGACGAACGCAGAGGTATCCTGCACGTACGCCGTCATCTGGCCGCCAGCCCCCTATTCAAAGGAATTCCCAATTTCCGCAACACACGCATTGCCATGCTACGGGCAGAAACTAAGGAGGAGCTCTTTCGGATATTTGACACAATAAAAGTTTAATCGAACAAAGCACTTACAATACATATCCCCTTATCGGGGATTAATTTAAAGATGCAGTTTCTTCATTCTCCTCATCAGTATATACCATAGTTTTATTAAACTTTCGGATATAATCTTTTGGGGAGATACCATACACTTCTTGAAAGTATTTCACAAAACGGTGGTGATTGGAAATACCGACCTCATCCATAACCTCCGATACACGTAACTGCCCTGTGGACAATAATTGTGCAGCTCGTTGTATTCTAATCTGCCGAATAACCTCAGAGGCCGGTTTGCCACCCGGTAACTCCTTGAGTTTGCGGAATAGCTGAGTACGACTCATTCCTATTTCAGAAATTAATTGATCAACCCCAAATAATACATTACTCATATTTTTTTCCACTACCGTCCGTATTCTATTGAGAAGATCCTCCTGAGGAGATATCTCTATTTCTTCCGGCTCAATACTTTTCTCAAACTTTATTTTCTCCGCAAAATAAGCCCTTGAACTAAGCTGATTAGTTATGCGAAGAATAAGTACCTCAGAATCAAAAGGTTTAACTATATACTCTTGTGCTCCTGCTTCAAAAGCTTCACGAATTGTCTTCTTATCATTTTTAATACTATGCACAATTATAGGAATATAACTAGTTCTTGGACTCATTTTCATCTTACGAATAAATTCAAGTCCGTCCATGCGAGGCATCATCATATCAGTAATAATGATATCCGGCAGTTTCTTTTGAACAATATTTAGCCCGTCCTCACCGTCAAGAGCCGTTATTATCCTAAAATGGTCTTTCAAACAATCCGAGATGTATGCCCGCATATCTTCATTATCCTCTATTATTAATATTGTATACCGCCCTTTCGATTCAAAATCACCAGTTTCACTATAAGATCCTGTAACCGGTGGTTCATCTATAGTTATTTGTTCTGACACATTTGTTTTTGCTATATATTCTGGTTGATAAGCACCTTTATCTATACGAAAAGAAAAAGTAAAAGTTGATCCTACATTAATTTCACTTTCTACAGTAATTTCTCCTCCATGTAACTCCACAAGAGCTTTAGCCATAGTAAGCCCTATTCCACTGCTATACCCGGTTATGGGGGTTTTATGATAAAAGAAGTCAAAGATGTTGGACAATTCATGTTCTGCTATACCGATCCCGGTATCTTTCACAGAAATAAATGCAAAATGCCTTTCCTCTAATCGCTCAGTCCATAACTTAATCTCTATATTCCCACCCTCAGGGGTAAATTTCAATGCATTAGATATAATATTGTACAACACCTTTTCTATCTTTTCCTGATCAAACCAACCTTTAAGAGGTTGTTCAAATGCTACATAACATATCCCAACCCCTGTTTGCTGGCTCATAGAATTGAGCGAATCTATCGTATTCTTAACAACAAGATGAATATCGTGTTGAGCGACAACTAAAGGCAAAGTCTTTGCAGACAAATGGCGTATATCCAAGAAATGGTTAATCAGCTCCAATAACTTATTAGCATTTTTATTTATTATTTTCAAACGAAGCCCGGCATATTCATCAGTAAATTTATTATTCAAATCTCTTAATGGAGCCATTATTAACGTAAGCGGAGTACGTAACTCATGGGTAATATTAGTAAAGAAATTCAGCTTCATCTCGCTCAATTCTCTTTGCATCTGTTGTTCCAATTCGCGTACCAACAACTCATGTTTCCAACGTTGCCTGGAAATAAAATAGGATATAATCAACATCAATGTTATTAATAATATTATCGCATATATTGTATACGCCCACCACGAAGCCCACGGCGGAGGGAGAATATCAATTTCAATAACTTTAGTCACGTCGCTCCAATCCCCATCTTTATTTGAGAACTGAAGAAAAAAAGAATAATGACCTGCAGGTAGATTCTCATAAAAAGCATATCGTTGTTTGCTATCTACTTCAATCCAGTCGGCGTCTCTTCCTATTAATTGATAATGAAAGCGATTCCTTTTTGAAGTGACATAATGATCGGAAGAAAACTCTATCATAAAATTATTCTGCTTATAATTGAGCTCTATACTTTTAGTATCATTTATATCTTTACTAAGAATAACACTACCCTTATATTCTTTATTCGGCTCAATGGCTTCATTAAAAACTTTCAGCCGGGTAAAATAAGGCCGTCCTTTATAACTGTTCTTCTCAAACAATAAAGGATTAAAAAAATTAACACCATTGATCCCTCCAACAAATACCCATCCACCAGGAAGCGCAACAGATGCATTAGTGAACGTATTACTCTGCATTCCATCATCACTCAGATACTGGCGAACAGTATTCTCTTTCGGATTATAACAAAGTAACCCTTGGATACCATTTAACCAAAGGTTGCCTAATGTATCTTCCGTAATAGCACTCACTTTTGCATCTTTGAGCAACGGAATCCTAATATGCGAAGAGGATTTTATTTCTTTTCCATCCATTTCTATACGATTCAGACCGGCATCTGTACCAGCCCATATGGTTCCATCCTTACTTTTATGAATACACCACACCTGATCGTGACTAATGGAATTCGGAGTATTTTCTTTCTGTAAAGTTTCAACATCGCAGAGCCCCTTTTCGTCATAAGATATTTTTGCAAGTCCCTTATTGGAAGATCCCACCCAAATTGTTCTATTCACAGTATCAGACAATAAACAATACAAAGCATTAAAAGGAAGTCCTTCTGTTGTCCTGTAAGTGATATATGTCTCTGTTTTAGGATCATATCTGATAAGCCCCTGTATTGTAGCAATCCATATATATTCAAACGCATCTTCCCCTATCCCAAGAAAATAACGAAAATACTTCTTTTCCTCACTAGATTTAATATTAATAGTTTTACTTTTATATACACCCGGTGCAGGATTTGTCACTTGATATATTCCTTTTCTTGAAGAAACCCACAAAGTGCCGTTCTTCGCTTCTATAATCTGGAAGATATAAAGACTAGTAATATCAGAAGACATATTGGTCAATTCTTCCTTTTGAAAGTCATACCGCAATAATCCTTCTTGATAAGTGCTAATCCATAATTGATCCTTACTATCCCTGAACAATGTATTGACATGTAGGCCTGTATACCCGAATTTATTAACCGGATGGTGAATAAGTGGCTTAAAGAGATGTATTTGACGGGGAGATATATCAGCATAATTTACCCCTTTTCGCGTCCCTACCCAAAGTACATTCGACGGATCTATATAAAGAGAAAAAATGTTATCATCTGCAATTCCTCCGTAAAGGTCGGAAGATGTATATTGTACTATATTCTCCAATTTATAATCAGTAAGAGTGAGTCGAAAAAGTCCTTCCATGGGTGTTCCCACCCAAAGATTACCTTGAATATCCTGCACAATGCTACTAACTAAAGAAGAAAAACCGATCTTATTGAATTTGTCCTCGCCAGGAAGACATACTTCAAGACCATCACTAAGCCCCGCATATATGGCTCCTTCTGCATCACAAAAAAAGACAGTAACCATACGCCCTTGAAACTGACTAATCATATGCACCTTACGCATATTATCTTTCTGCGAAAATAGAAATGCCCCATTCGAAGTACCAACCCACATGTTTCCCTCATGATCACATAACAGAGCATGAGTACTATTAGTGATCAGACCTTTCATTCCTGAAAAATCATAGCTTCCATCAGATTTCTTTATACCAACAATCAATTCGTCCTCCGTACCTAACCATACATTTTCTTTACGGTCAAGCTCTATTGACAAGATTTTATAAGACGACAGTTGGCCTAATGAGTCTGTATAATTAATGTATCTCTTATACTCTATATCATAATAAGCCAGCCCACCATCAAGTGCCAACCAGATATCACCATTCGCACATGCTTTCATACGGGTAATTCGGTTATTGAATAATCCTTCAGGATTATCAGACGAATAACGTACAGACTGTATATCATAACCATCATAAAAGTTAAGTCCCTCATACGTGGAGAACAACAACAGTCCGTTCTTATCTTGCAAAATAGAAGTAGCCGAATTCTGAGTCAACCCATTTTCCTCATTTATATATTTAAACCGAAGTCTCGAATCAGTATCTATATAAAAAGTCCAAGCTTGCAATTCCCCCGCCATCAAGAGACAAAACAGATAAATACAAATAGTTGTTGCATTCTTCATAACACTTATATTTTCGACAAAAATACATATTAAATCAACATATCACTTGCCTTAAATGATAGAATGGAACAAAATGACTGATTAATGGAACATGCTGTATAACTCCGACAGAGCCCTTATCCCTACTTTTGCATTATTAAAATATTATATTTGCAATCACAAAGAATATAATACTATCACTGTTAACATTTAAATTACTTATTAAAAGACCACGTATGAATAACTTGAAGAACATCACAAAAAAGAAACTAAACTTTTCTGTTTTATTTGGACTTTTGATGCTTGCCTCATTATTACAACCGGCATTTTCTCAAACAAGAAAAATAACAGGAACTGTTTTAGATGAACTCCATTCACCACTCACAGGTGCTACCGTACAACTTGAAGGGACCACCCAAGGTACATCTACAGATGGAAAAGGTAATTTTACCTTTCAAGCTGTAGATCCCAAAGTAAACTCCCTCATAATTTCTTTTCTTGGATACGAGAAGCTGAAAGTACCCATAAAAGGAAAATCATCATTTACTATAATAATGAAGCCTAGCTCCGAATTAATAGAAGAAGTGGTAGTAGTTGGTTACGGCACCATGAGCAGAAGGGACCTGACAGGTGCTGTTTCGTCTGTAAGCGGAGAGGTTATCTCTCAAATTCCGGTCTCAAATGTAGCTCAAGCTCTTACTGGACGACTCGCCGGAGTAAACATTACGACTAATGACGGTGCTCTTGACTCGGACCTCATGATCCGGGTACGTGGAGGAGGATCCATTACCCAAGATAATAGCCCATTATATATTGTCGACGGCTTCCCCGTCGATAACATTGGAGAACTATCCAGTGCCGACATAGAATCTATAGACGTATTAAAAGATGCATCTTCCACTGCTATTTATGGAGCAAGGGGGGCCAACGGAGTCATTATTGTCACTACAAAATCCGCAAAGGCCGGAAAAACGTCCGTATCCTACAATGGTTACGCCCAGTTCAAAAAGGTTACAAGAACGCTTGACATGCTTAGCCCCTATGAATTTGTCCTACAACAACATGAATTAGCCTCCATAAAAGGAGGAGAAGATCTGAGTTCGTTTCTACGAGCATTTGGCAAACCCTATGATTATGATATTTACAGAAACCTTTCAGGAACTGATTATCAAGATGAAATGTTTGGTCGTACAGCTTGGGGACAGACCCATAATCTCTCAATAAATGGAGGAACCGACCATACAAAATTCAACATCAGTCTCACCCATTTAAATGAAAAAGGAGTGATGCTCGAATCAGCCTTAAAAAGAACTAATATCACATTCAAATTGAATCATACTTTCAATAAAAAACTAAAGGCAAGCCTTTCTGTCTATTATATGTCTTCCAGGATCAACGGTGCCGGAACATCTGCCAATACATCTACAGAAGTCAGAAATTCAATAAACTATCGACCAATCATCGGCAAAGGCAGCTTAAATAATGAACTTACCCATGATGATATGTCTATATATGATGAGATCGAAACAGCGAGCGGTTTATATGACCCTTTGACTCTCGTAAGACAAGACTATAAACTAAAAAGTAAAACTAACCTAAATGTAAATACTGCTATTACATGGGCGTTTATCAAGAACTTTGAATTAAGATCCGAATTAGGTGTGAAAATGAATAATGAAGAAGCAAAACGCTTCTATGGTCCTCTCACCGGTACAGCAAGAGCTGCCGGAGCTCTGCCTGTAGCAGAAATCAATCAATACAATCGTCCCAGCTGGAGAACCACACACACTATCACTTACAAAAAAAGAAAAGGAAAACATTCAATAAATGCAGTTGCCGGATTTGAAGCAATGTCCGAACAATATAAACAATTAAAGTCGACAAGCCGGAATTTACCTGTAAATATTGATAAGGAAGATGCTTTTGCACGTATGGCATTAGGCTCACAAGAATATACCGAAACCAAATATGCACCGGATAATAGACTGGCTTCCTTCTTTGGTAGAGCCAATTACACGTTCAACAACAAATATCTCTTCTCAGCAACAGTAAGAGCCGATGGTTCTACCAAGTTTGCTCCCGGCAATCAATGGGGTATTTTTCCATCCGCCGCAGTAGCCTGGCGACTAAGCGAGGAAGAGTTTATTAAGAATATAAATTTTTTCGATAACTTAAAACTAAGACTTAGTTATGGAGAAGCTGGTAACAACCGGATAGATGATGATTTATTCAGAAAAAGATATGAAGGTACAGTAAAATCGCTGACCATGTATGCCGGAATGAACAACACAGCTAATGTATATTATGCCTTTCCTACAACATTACTCATCAATAAAGATCTAAAATGGGAAACTACGATCACTCGCAATATCGGAATAGATTTTGCTCTATTAAATAATCGTATAAACGGAACAATCGATGCATATTGGAACACCACAAAAGACTTATTAATACAGACACCCATCCCTCCATATTCAGGCTACAGGGAACAAATTAGAAACATCGGTCAAACATCCAACCGAGGATTGGAAATCACTCTGAATGGTACTATCCTAAAAAATAAAGATTATTCATTAAGCGCTTCTTTCAATATATCATTCAACCGCAATAAAGTAGACAAGCTAGATGGTGCAGACTCAAAATATTACCGGAGTTATTGGCTAGCTACAGATCTTCGCGAGACAAACGATTATTTGCTCCAAGTAGGGCAATCTGTCGGATTGATGTACGGCTACGTAACAGACGGCTTCTATACTGTTGATGACTTTCAAGAAGGAGAAGGCAATTGGAAACTTAAACCCGGAGTCGTAAATAGTCAAGGAGTTACAAGATCTTTAGGTGGTTCGGGAGGCAACCCACTAGTAGGAAGTCTAAAGCTCAAGAAGCTAACCCCGGTTGATCCGAATAATCCTGATTCATATAACGTAACCATTGACGACAGAACAGTCATAGGGGATGCCAATCCAATCCACACAGGCGGATTTAGTCTCTCCGGAAATTATAAGAATATAGACTTATCCGTATTCTTCAATTGGTCCTATGGAAATGACGTATATAATGCACAAAAAATTATGAATACAACAACATGGAAATATAAATATTACAATATGTCCACCTTGGTAGATTCTCAACACCGTTTCAGCATATATAATGCTGAAGGAAATGATTTAAGAACAGATAAAGAAGCCATGAAAGCCTATAACGCCAACGCCTCCATATGGAATCCGGCAATGCAATCTTGTGTATTCCACTCATGGGCAGTAGAAGACGGCTCTTTCCTCCGATTGAGCAATATTACGCTTGGCTATAGCCTTCCTACCAAATGGATAAAAAAAGCACATATATCAAAAGCCAGATTTTACGTTACAGCAAATAATTTACATGTCTGGACAAAATATTCCGGTTTTGATCCGGAAGTAAATACTCGCCGAACAACACCTCTCACTCCCGGAGTTGACTACTCAGCCTATCCTAAAGCGCGATCATTTACTTTCGGTACAAATATCACATTCTAACTACCTTTAAACATATTTTATCATGAAAAAAATATTCATATATATAACAATAGCTCTAGGGCTAACAATCAGTTCCTGCAACGATTTTTTAGATGTCGAGTCTCGCTCGAAAATGACAGAGGAAGAGGTCTTTGAGACAACAGAAGATGCATATAAAGCAATTCAAGGAATCTACGCAGCTCTTAGCCACAACCGTATTTATGGATTACAGACCAGTACCTATTATGGGTGTAATAATGATATAGAGTTTGCTACCACCAATGCAGTTCCCGAAGATACCCGCAGAGGATTATGGGACTACACGGCAACTTCTTCCAATACAGAAATAGAAGGCTTTATCTATATGTATATTGCTATCAACAGAGCTAATGAATGTATAGCAGGAATCGAAAAAAGTAAGCTGTTTGCTGAATCAGCCACTGATAAGCCAAGTACAATACGCCATTTATATGGTGAAGCCATGGCATTACGCGCATTAATGTACCTAGAGTTGACCCGTAATTGGGGAGATGTTCCTTTCAAGGATAAACCTACACAATATAATGACGACTTCTATATCGGAGCCACTAGTAGAGATACTATCCAAGCACACATCATTCAGGATTTAATAAATGTCGAACCGCTCATGTTTTATGCCAGTGACATACCTGAACATGTGGAAAGAATGAATAGAGGTGCGGTACAAGGATTAATTGCCCGTATTGCATTAACACGAGGAGGATGGTCACTAAGGCCCAATCTTGCTAATCCGAGTGATCCAGGCTATATGCATCAACCAACAGATTCAATGGAATATTTTCAGATTGCAAATACATATTGTGAGAAATTGATATATCACTCTGGAGGCCAACATGATTTAATCTCCAGTTTCAAAGATGTATTCTACAATCAATGTCAGGAAGTTTATCCCAGTAATGACGATATGCTTTACGAGGTAGCAATGGCACTCAACTATTCCGGAGCAATAGGACACTCAATAGGAGTCCGAATCGAAAGGAATACCAACAGCCCTTACGGATTCAGCAATCCTTACTATTCAGTAACGCTCCCATATATGTTCTCCTTCGATCCAAAAGATTCTCGCAGAGATGTGTCTTGTTGTCCTTACTCATGGTATTGGGAAGAAAAGAATCAACGATTAGAACAACAAATGGCAAGCCCTACCAGCAAAGTAAGCATAGGAAAATGGAGCAAATTATTCATGAAATATCCGCAAGGTTCGGGAGCCGAGTCCAATACTGGCATTAACTGGCCCGTGATCCGTTTTGCCGATGTTTTACTTATGCATGCTGAAAGTGAGTTAAAACTAGGAAATGGTGAAATAAGCGACCAGGCCCGTGAATCATTGAAGAGAGTACGCCAAAGGGCTTTTGCACCGACTGATTATCAAGAATGTGTAGAAGATTACGTTAATAATCTGACAGACAAGGAGAGCTTCTTTAAAGCATTAGTAAACGAACGAGCATGGGAGTTTGCCGGCGAATGCATTAGAAAATATGACCTCATCCGCTGGAATATGCTGCGTAGTAAACTAATAGAACTAAAAGTAAATATGCAACTATTAGGACAAAATACTAGAGAGCAGTCAGGAATTTATGCTAATAAGCCAGCTTATTTATATTACAAAAAGCTCAATGACGGCACCTTAGATATCGTAGGATTCGATAGAAACCTTCAAACAGCACCTGCCGGTTATACAGCCTACGCTTGGTGCCGTGATCTAGTATCGGATAACTTAAAACTTCGTGGACAATTTGATTATTATTGGCGTGATGAGATTATTCAAAGCAACCCTATGGTCTACTTATACCCTTTCCATAAAGATGTAATATCAGAAAGTAAAGGGGCTTTAAAGAATTATTATGGCAAGCAATAACCTAATTCATAAAAGAAATTTAATAGAATATACAATGAAAAGCTTTTTAAAAAGAACGGAATCCTTGACGATATTCTTTTTTACAGTAATCTTGTTGATCAGCTGTAAAGATTCGGATGATGATATTCATTCAGGAGAAATACGTTTATTCACTCCTGAAAACTTGATCGTAAGTGTAAAAAGAGATGGGCTGGTATTGAAATGGGACAAAAGCCCTAAAGCTGATTTCTACGAAATAGACCTTGCACAAGACAAGAGTTTTGAACCTTCAGAATTAACCCGATTAGTACGAGGTGATTCCGTTACTACTGCTTTTGAAAATTTGGAAGAAGAAACCAAATATTATATAAGAATAAAAGGGATATCCAAACAGTACCTTGATTCAAAATATTATTATGGAGAAGCAACTACTGGTAAAATGGCTTCCTATTTTAAATTGCCGGCATACGAAGATATGTCATATACTGATATTACCTTAAAATGGGCAATAGAATATATGGATGACGAAGGGGAAATACAACCGGTCATTGCAGACCAAATTATTCTATCATCAAATGAAGGAGAAGAAAAAACTGTTGATATTACTCCGGAAATCACAGGGTCAGGTAAACTAAAAATTGACGGATTGAAGGAGGGAACATCATACACTGCAACAATGAAGAACAGTGGTAAAACAATTTCCAAGATAACATTCGACATACCGTCCAAGCCTGCTAGTGCAATAGAAATAGACAACACAGCGAATCTGAAACAGCTCATTGAATCAGCACCGGATAATGCTGTCATCATACTGAAAGGAGGTCAGATATATGATTATTCATCTGATACAATCAATATCATAAAAAACATCCTCATTCAAGGTGCACCCGGTAGTCCCCGTCCTATAGTCTACACACACCAGTTTATGTTGGGAGGCAGTAGTCACACAGAACTTACAACTACCATCAATACTATTTCCTTTATCCATGTTGAACTTTCAGGTATGAAACTGAATGGAGGCCAAGAAGATCCTTCTGTCAAACCTAATGAGCACGCATTCGGTTTTTATATGAGAGCAGCAGACAATAAGACACTCTTTGCCAGAAATGTCACTATCGAATCATTCTCATTAAACAATTGTATCATCAGAAATTTTTATGGAGCGGCAATACGGAACAGTATTTTTAACCTGCATACATCTGCTTCAATATACTTTGGAGAAATTAACATAAATAATTGTATGATGTTTGACCTTGGAAGAGGAGCAACAGGAGGAGTACAGTCTTTTATACATTTAAACTCAAATAAAAATAAAAATAATATCTACTGTGCAAAATACATTCTGAAAAACTCAACATTTTATCATCTAAACACCGGATTAATAGAACAGAGAGCACCATTACCAACAAGAACCGAAGTACCTGTTGTGGAAATATCAGATTGTACATTTGACAAGTTTGCAGTTAAATACCCAGGAGTGATATATGATACAACCACCAGTTCTCGAAATCTTTTCAATTTCTCGGGATTCACTGATACTCCTATTAACATCAAAAATTGCATTTTTGGAGAAATGAAAATAAATAATAGTTTGTGGCTAAATAAAGTCGCTTTCTCAGGAGCTACAGGAATCTTCATCAATACTTATAGAGCAAAAGAAGCAAACTTTACTGACTTCGGAAGTAATATAACTAATGCAGGAACAGTAGAAAATATTTTCCCACAACGAGATGAGTTCAATTATACTACATCTCCTGAGGTTGCCATAACAGGAGCAGGAGATCCACGCTGGTATAATGAATAATAGACAAAAATAAAAGAATGATATGAAAAAGTACAAATTTCAAAGAATTAAATTATCAGCCTTAATCGCATTATGCACTTGTTTGATGAGTTTTACATCCAACAAGCAATCTATACCATATACTCAAACTGATATTCTGGTAATTGGAGGAGGTACGTCGGGAACAATAGCTGCTATTCAAGCTGCCAGAATAGGATGCTCGACCATTCTGATAGAAGCAGGTAGCCAACTTGGCGGTACAATGACCACAGGCGGAGTTCCATTCCCAGGACTTTTCCATGCATGGGGCAAACAGATTATCAGCGGAATCGGTTGGGAATTAGTCAAAGAAACCGTTGAAATGAATAATGGCAAAATGCCCAATTTCTCAAAACCATATGGTAAAGCACACTGGAGACATCAAATCAAAATAAACGGGTATTTATATGCATTATTGGCAGAAGAAAAGTGTCTGCAAGCCGGAGTAGACATCCATTATTACGAAATACCCACACAAGTAAAAAAAATAGCAGATGGATGGCTGGTGACTATAGTCGGAAAAGGGACTGAATATATCATAAAAACAAGACAAATCATAGATTGTACCGGTGATGCAGCTGTAGTAGCTCTTGCAGGATATGACAGACTCAAAGAAGAAGTACCCCAACCCGGAACCTTAATGTTCGAAATGGAAGGGTGCGATTATAAGACTTTAGATGAGAAAGTTGTCAAACAGCGCTATGATGAAGCTATTGCTAAAGGTACACTTTTGAAAATCGATAGCTATAACGGTGTAAAGGCAATGACCCAAGCTCGGCCAGGATTGTCTGTACAACATGTCTTGAACGCCAATTCATCAACATCGGCTTTGCACACTAAAAGTAATATCGAAGGCCGCAAGTCATTGATGAGGATTCTGAGATTTATCAAATCTCTACCCGGATGTGAAAATGCACGATTGAAAGGAATGCAACCGGAAACCGCGGTTCGTGAATCTTATCGGATTGACGGGCTTTATCAAATAACGCATGAAGATTATATCGGAGGACGAATATTTGAAGATGCTCTCTCATACTCATATTATCCGATTGACTTACATGTAGAGGAGGGTGTCACTCCGAAGCATTTAGTTGATTCAGCAGTCGCCACAGTCCCCCTGCGAGCCTTGATTCCTAAAAAGAGTACAAACATGATTGTTGCCGGACGCTGTGTAAGTAGCGATCAGTTGGCAAATTCCGCTTTACGTGTTCAGGCATCATGTATGGGAATGGGGCAAGTGGCAGGAGCCGTAGCAGGTGTTGCATGTAAAACCAATACCTCTCCCGCACAGGTACCTCTCAATGAAGTAAGAAAAATATTAAAAGAACACGGGGCTATTGTTCCTCAAAAATAAATTTTGGTCAAATTCTATAAAAAATAAAAGTATGAAACTATATGTATTATGCATGCTAATAGTATGCCAGATTCTTCCTTCTTCTGCATGTTCCGGTGAGATGTACAAAACAGCCTTAACAGAAGAACAAGAGACCTCTCTTGAAAATACTCTATTTGTTGCTCCTGATGGTGTGGCAACAAATACTGGTACCCAAAGTAGTCCGTTAGATCTCTACAGTGCAATCTCCAAAATTAACATTGGAGGAACAATCTATGTAAAAGGAGGGGTATACAAGTTGACCAAGGACGTAAATCTCGATAAAAAAGGTCGAGAAGATGCTCCGTATAAACTATGGGCATACGAGAATGAAAAACCTGTATTTGACTTTATCGAGCAAGTCGGTACCTCAGGACATAATACGGGAATACGATTTAATAATGGCACATGGTGGCATGTAAAAGGATTGGAAGTATGTAATTCTTATAGTGCCGGATTTAGAATATTGAACGGTTCACACATTACAATTGAAAATTGTTCTTCACATCACAATGGAGGACCTGGTTTTCATATAGGATACCCTCATGGAGAAGCCATCAATCTCGATGGAGAGAAAGCAGCATATAATACATTCCTCAATTGCGATTCTTACAATAATTTTGATTGGCGAACAATGAGCAATGGTCGGCCTCGCGCAGGAACAAATGCTGATGGATTCTCATGCCAGTCATCTACAGGAAAAGGAAATCGCTATATCGGATGTCGTGCTTGGAGTAATTCTGATGACGGATGGGATTTTTATGAATGCGGTTATGCATTGCAGCTGATTAATTGTTGGGTGTGGAGTACAGGTGTTATGGAAGACCATAAAGCTATGTACTTAATGCGTACAGGTAAAGAATTGACTGCAGATGCTTGGGATGGTAACGGTAATGGATTCAAAATTGGTGGTGGACACTTGTTCAACGCATCAGTTGCCTGTGAACAGGAATCCAAAGGTATACACGTCATCAGAGGATGCATCTCTTTCAACAATAAAATGTTCGGCTTTGATTCAAATCACCATAGATACGGTGCAATTATGGAGAATTGCTTGGCATTCAATAATAATGGAAATATTTCATACCGACATGCTAATGTAGAAGGATATTCATACGTTTTACGAAATAATATCTCCTTTAATGGAAAAAATAAAGACCGATTCGAAAACATTACTATTTCTGTAAACGAAGGCAATACGTGGAACCAGCCTAATATAACAACCAATCCCATAACAGAATTTATATCCTTATCTGTAGAGGATGCAAAAGCGCCACGTGGGATAAATGGAGAATTACCGACAAAATTCGGACGTTTGACCCCCAATAGCAAATATATCAATGCGGGAGTAGCAACTCTAGAAATAAATAATAGTAGGGATGAGATACACTTGCCTGCAATTCCATATCTTGGAACAGCACCAGATCTTGGAGCTTTCGAGAAAAAATAAATAACACTATATCCTTAAAATATGAAGCATAAATTAGTTCTCATCTTAATCATGCTATTATCCGGAATACAATATATATGGAGTAATCCATTAATACACAATATAGAATCTTTCGGGGCAATGGGAGACGGGGTAACGATGAACACAGCAGCTATCCAGAAAGCAATAGATACTTGTTCCGAACAAGGAGGAGAAGTCTATATCCCTAAAGGTTGCTTCCTATTTTCCACTATCTTGCTAAGGGATCACGTCACAATTCGACTGGATGCACAGGCAATTCTCAGAGGGAGTCCGAACCCTAATGACTATCCGGCAGATCCTGTTACTAAAAAAAGAGCTTTAATATATGCCTCTAAGGTAACGAATATAGCAATCGTAGGAAAAGGAACCATTGATGGAAATGGCAATCACCGGAATTTTTGGCACAAGGATATGAAGAATGGGATACAAGGAGGTATCCGTCCATTCGTTTTCTCATTGAATGAATCTACTGATATTAAGTTTAAAGAATTTACAGTAAAGAATGGTGCATTTTGGAACATTGCAATGGAACTTTGTGAACATATAACAATAGACGATATCAAGATACTTAGTCGGGTTGTAGCCAATAATGACGGGATAGATTTAGCAGATTGTGCAAATGTGAGGATTTCCAACTCCTACTTAGATGTAGGAGATGACGGCATTTGCCTAAAAAGTCATTCTCCCAAAGGAGTTAAACATATTGCAATAACAAATTGTATTATCAAATCGGAATCCAACTGTATCAAATTCGGAACTGCAAGTATTGGCGGCTTTGAAGATATTGTTGTGAGTAACTGTACTTTCTTTGATACCAGACTTTCAGGCATTGCAATAGAATTGGTTGATGGTGGCGTAATTGATAGAATTACGTTCAATAATATAACCATGCATAATGTGAATGGAAGCATCTTCGTAAAATTAGGTGCACGTAATCATGCGGTAACCCATACGATGACAGATGGAATTATTGCTAAGCAAACTGGGATTCTCCGCAATATATCTTTCTCAGACATTATTGCCGATGGTATAGGTTGCTGGAAAGAAGATACTTCCGCTGCATTTTATAAGGAAGCTCATGATTCCCGTATTGGAATGAATATTATCGGACAACCTAACTTTCCTGTCGAGAACATTGCATTCAACAACATATCGTTACAGTTTGCTGGAGGAGGAACTATTGAAGATAGTAAAAAGGAATTGACAGACAATCATCCCAAAGGTTATCCTGAATATACAAATACAGGTATTACTCCTGCTTACGGGATCAATTGTCTTCACACCAGAAATATCTCTCTTAACAATATTAAACTTTCATTTATGAAAGTGGATCATCGACCTGCAATATGCTTCCAGGATGTAGAAGGAAGTCAGATTAATAATTTACAGGCTCAGTTATCAGATAAAGCAAGTTGTTTTATCCGTATGAGCAATGTTAAAGACATCTTTATATCCAACTGTAATCCTCATAAGATAGATGTTCCTTATCTTATTATGAAAGAAGAAGTTAAAGATATCAATCTAACTGGGAATAACTTTAAGCGAGTAAAAACAATATACCAACTTGCCGATAGTGAAAATGAAAAAGAAATAAACACTGCTGGCAATATAAAAAAGAACATATCAAAAAACTACTAAAATGAAAAAGAATCTATTTTTATTATTTGGAATGCTTTTATTGTCTATCATGACGATCAGTGCACAAAATTATGTATGGAATTTTGGACAAGATAGAATACTGTTTCCTAAGGGAGTACAATACATAAATGATACTATAGTCGCAGGTCTGACCATTTCCTCCAAAGCAGAAACAAACCCCATGCAAATCGTCCAAAAGTATGGGCGTGAGAAAAGTGGAGTTCCATCTACCTACCAGTATTGTCTCAGCCCCAACGGCTCTGGCTACAATAAATCAAAAGATAGCGATGAAGCACCTCGCAAAATGATTCCGGATAAAAGGTATCTAAGTTTCAAAGTCAATAGCAACTGTATAATCAAAGCACACATACTGGCTCCATATAAAGGTTCTTCAGCTCGTTTATTTATTACAGATGGGAAGAAACTAATAGGAACAATGATTCCAAATAGTGAATCAAATGATGTCTTTACAGAGTGTAGTGTTAATTATTCTCATTCCAACAATAATGAAAGTACTCTTTATATATATGGAAACAATACAGTACGTATATGTTATTTGGAAGTAAAAAGTGATACATCAGATAAATAGTAATCAAACACTTAGATAAACGAAATATATGAAGAGATATGCAATCTTATTTATTGCCATTGTAACAGTACAGGTCATATTGGCCCAACCCTATCCTCGCCAGGAGTGCCATATTCTAAATAATGAAAAACAACTGACCGACGCTTCTGTAGTGTTATATCATCTACATTCTGAGTATAAATTTCCATATCTCATTCCATCGAAAGAGAATGTTACTGAGAAATTAACACGTATATTGAAGTTTCTGGAAAAAAGCACAGCTGACGCAATTGTAGATGCCTCAACAGGAGAGGCCATTACTGATTACAATAATATTCCACAAGAGTTTACGATGTCTGAGGGTGATTTCAAACCTTATACATACGAATGGGGGGTCACTTACACTGGTATGTATAAATCAGCAGAAGCTACCGGAAATCAATCATTTAAAAACTATGCAGATAAACGACTGGAACTTTTAAGCAAAATTCTACCAACTGTTATAGACAGAATAAAAGTAGATAAGAACTATAAATCACCGGTAAGTACCATTGCAGATCCTCATAATCTGGACCAATGCGGTTCAATGTGTGCAGCAATGATCAGTAGTGGAAAAACAGAAGAACTGCGCCCATATATCGATATTGCAATTGACTTTATCACAACTAAACAGCACCGGTTGGCAGATAAAACAGTAGCAAGAAACAGGCCTTACGAAAACACATTATGGTTAGATGACCTATATATGTGTGTACCAGCACTATCAGGCATGTATGCTATGACCAACGAACGTCGGTTCTTGGATGATGCTATCTGCCAAATACTAAATTTTAAACAACATACTTTTGTTCCTGAAAAAAAATTGTATATGCATGGTTGGGTAGAATCAATGGACATACACCCCAAATTTTATTGGGGGCGTGCTAATGGATGGGTCATTATGGCCCTATGCTCCTTATTGGATGTAATGCCCGAAAACCATCCTTCTTACACAGCTATCCTAAAACAATATCAGGAATTATGTGAAGGATTGATAACTTACCAGGCAAATGATGGTCTATGGAATCAGCTACTTGACCGTAATGATTCATATTTCGAATCATCAGCCACTGCTATGTTTGTGTATGGTATGGCACATGGCATTAATAGAGGATGGATTGATGCCAGGACATTCGGAGCGGCCACTTTATTAGGATGGAATGCCCTAAGTGAGCAAATAAACAATACTGGGCAAATCGAAAATGTATGTATAGGAACTAGTGTAAGTTTTGAACCAGCCTATTATTGTAACCGCCATGTGCACCTCTATACGGCACATGGATATGGACCAGTATTAATGGCCGGAAGTGAAATAATCCACCTCGTTCAAAATTTTGACATAAAACAGTCTACAGCAATATATTTCTATAATCGTAAACAATAACAAAGGAATAATGAAATACAGAACATTCAATTTAATACTTTTACTCTTTTTATGCACATATTTATGCTATGGGCAAGAGAAGGTATTTCCCAAAACAAGAGAGGTGGTAAGTATAAACATACCTAAAGAGAAATTTCATCTGTATCTGTTAATTGGACAATCCAATATGGCAGGGAGAGGAACTGTGGAACCACAAGATACACTCGGCAACAGCAAAATCTTATGTTTAAACAGAGACGGAGACTGGGAGATTGCCAAAGACCCCATTCATTTTGACAAGCCAGTAGCAGGAGTAGGTCCCGGACTAAGCTTCGCCCGTGAAATGTTGAAGACTGCAGATAAAGATATTGTTATCGGCCTAATCCCATGTGCAGCAGGGGGATCAAGCATAGATATTTGGCTTCAAGATCGTTTTTGGGAACAAACAAAAACCTATCCATACAACAACACTATATTAAGAACGAAACTTGCTTTAAAAGACGGTACCCTAAAAGGTATCTTATGGCATCAGGGAGAAGCGGATTCTTCACCACAAAAAAGAGAACTATATGTACAGAAATGTACACAGCTAATAAAAAAGATCCGGTATTTTTTCAAATGTCTTGATGTTCCATTTATTGCGGGAGAACTTCCTTCTTTCAATAAAAATGCTAAAGATTTTAATCCTCGATTATATGAAATCAAGAAACATACTATAAATTTCGATATTGTTCCGAGTGATGCTTTTACATCCCTCCCCGATAACGTACATTTAGATGCGCAATCTGCCCGAGAATTAGGAAAACGTTATGCAAATAAAATGAAAAATATGAATAGGCATGAGAAATAATAAGAATATTGTATTTCTGGTTATAATAATACTTTTAGGTTATTCTTGTCAGTCAACCCCCAAAAATGACCCTAAAGAAGCTCCACGCATTGTTAACATCATTAATTTTATCAGGCAGCTTGAACCAAGAGATCCACTAATTACCGAAGATATACTATATGAAACGGTCTATCAGCAAATACTCTTACTGAGAAAACATAGTCTACCAGGGACTTTTCTTCTTCAATACGACGCTCTGATTAATCCACGTTATCAAACTCTATTGAGAAATGAAATTAGCCCTGATTCAGAAATTGGAGCATGGTGGGAAATCACCCAACCACACGTAGAAGCAGCCGGAATACAATGGAGAGGCAGATACCCATGGGACTGGCATGCTAATGTAGGTTTTACCACAGGTTATACTCCCAAAGAACGGGAAAAACTGGTAGATGTCTACATGGAAAAATATAAATCCATATTTGGGAAATACCCATCCTCTGTCGGCTCTTGGTTTATTGATGCCCATACCTTAGGTTATATGTATGACAAGTACAAAATAGAAGCTTCATGCACTTGTAAAGACCAAATCGGTACAGATGGTTATACCCTTTGGGGAGGTTACTGGAATCAAGGTTATTATCCTAGTAAAATCAACGCGTATATGCCCGCTCAGACTGAGGAAGGCCAGATCCCAGTACCCGTATTCCGGATGTTGGGAAGTGATCCTATCTATCAATATGATATGGGGCTTGAGACAAGTTGGCAAGGAGTTGCATCCCTCGAACCAGTCTATCCGGAATCTGGAGGAAATCGAGAATGGGTTGAGTATTTTTTTAAGAACATGTTCAAAGAACCTTGTCTAGCATTTAATTACGTACAAGCAGGGCAAGAAAACTCATTCACTTGGGAAAAAATGAAAACAGGACTTGAAATACAAATTCCCCTGTTGGATTCTCTGAAAAGACAAGGTATCATACGAGTAGAAACATTGGGGGAGTCCGGTCGATGGTTTCGCAAGAATTTTCCACTTACTCCTGCAACTTCAGTAACTGTTACAACTGATGTAAAGGATGAAGGACACCAAACAGTCTGGTATAACAGCCGTTTCTACAGAGCTAACTTATTCTGGAAAAAAGAAGCCTTTCGCATTCGGGATATTCATTTATTTGACGAGCGCATGGAGTCCAACTATTACCGAAATGTAACAACATCCAATCAGTGTACATTCACAACTCTACCTTTTGTAGATGGTTTCTTATGGAGTACAGCCAATGAAATTGCCGGACTAAGATTGATAAAAATCGAAGCCAATGGAGCATCAGTCGAATTACCTTTCAACAATCCAAAGATAATCGAAACAGAAAATGGGGTTCTCTTAATAGAAGGACAAACAGAAAATAACAAAACTATTAGAATTTCATTATCAGAAGATGAAATTCAAATGACTCTTAACCCGCAAGACGGTATGCTATCGTGGGCATTAGAACTACGTACAGCTTCTAAGGTTGTTGGTCAACTTCCTTTCAAGGACATATCTCCACAAACAATATCTGCTAATATGAATGGATTCAATTATAAAATAACTTGTCCAATAGGTTCATTCATTAAACCGGATACACTCTCTACATTTATATTCCAGATTAAACCTCTAAATCACAGTCTTACATTAAATTTTAGAGAAAGACCATGAAGTACTTATACATTTCCATACTTTTATTGCTTTACAACTCTCCAGTAGCTCAGAGTAATGAATGTCGTCCAGTAAACCTAAGATGTGATTATATTGAAAATCCAATTGGAATAGACAATCCTACCCCCCGTCTTTCTTGGATGTTACAAGACAAGAGAAGTGGAGCTAAACAATGTTCTTATCGCATCATTGTAGACATTGATTCTATCTCGGTAAAGAATGGAGATGGAAAAATATGGGATACCCAAAAAGTAAATTCAGATAAAATGTTGCAAACGTATTCGGGTAGAAAATTGGCCCCATTCACTAAATATTACTGGGCAGTTCATCTTCAGGATAAAAATGGCAATTTAGTTAAATCCGATATTGCTTGTTTTGAAACGGGAATGATGTGTATGAATAACTGGAAAGGAACATGGATAAGCGATAAAAACGACATTCATTACAGACCGGCACCTTATTTTAGAAAGGAAATAATGATCAATAAAATTATTAAATCGGCAAGAATATATATAGCTGTTGCCGGACTATATGAACTGTATATAAACGGAGAGAAAATTGGAAACCAAAGGCTCAACCCAATGTATACTCGTTTTGACCGTCGTAATTTATATCTGACTCATAACGTTACCACCCAACTACAAAAAGGTGCCAATGTAATTGGAGTATTATTGGGCAACGGTTGGAATAACCACCAATCAATAGGTGTTTGGGGTTTTGAACGGGCTCCTTGGAGAAGTAGACCAACTTTCTGTCTGGATTTAAGAATAGAATACAATGATGGGACCACAGAGATCATAGCTACTGATAAGAGTTGGAGAACGTCTACAGATGGTCCCCTTATATTTAACAGTATTTATACAGCAGAGCATTATGATGCCCGCTTGCAAAACGAAGGCTGGAGTACCGTAGCATTTGATGATAGTCAATGGAACGAAGTCATTAACAGAAGCGCTCCATCCACTAATATTACCGCACAGCAGTTGCAACCCATACGTAATGTCGAGGCTCTTCCCGTACAGAAGATGACAAGAATGAACGATACTACTTTTCTTTTTGATTTAGGTCGCAATATTGCAGGAGTCACCAAGGTAAAACTGTCAGGAAAAAGAGGGACTATTGTTAAGCTAAAGCATGGAGAACGCCTACATAAAGATGGAAGTGTAGACTTATCCAATATAAACGTATACCATAAACCAACAGATGATACTGATCCTTTTCAAACAGATATATTAATCTTAAGTGGAAATAAAACAGATGAATTTATGCCTAAATTCAACTATAAAGGATTCCGATATGTCGAATTAACAAGTAATCAACCTTTACATATAGATAAAGATTGCCTAACAGGATATTTTATGCACAGTGATGTAACCCAACATGGCTATGTGAATACTTCTAATAAGTTAATCAATGATTTATGGAAAGCAACTAATAATTCATACTTATCAAACTTAATGGGCTATCCCACCGACTGTCCACAACGCGAAAAGAATGGATGGACCGGAGACGGGCATTTAGCTATAGAAACAGCATTATATAATTTTGACGGAATCACCATCTACGAGAAATGGCTTGCCGATCATATAGATGAACAACAACCCAACGGAGTACTACCTGACATAATCCCAACCGGTGGATGGGGATATGGTGGAGAGAACGGGCTCGACTGGACAAGTACAATTGCCATTATTCCATGGAATATCTATTTGTTTTATGGTGACAGTAAACTCCTCTCCGACTGTTATGACAATATCAAACGCTACGTAGACTACGTAAATTACAAAAGTCCTAATGGACTGACTGCCTGGGGGAGAGGAGATTGGGTTCCTGTAAAATCCAAATCTAATATTGAACTAACCTCCTCTATCTATTTTTATGTTGATGCATCTATATTAGCAAATGCAGCAAAATTATTTGGTAAAACGGACGATTACAAATACTATTCTACATTAGCTGAGAAAATAAAGAACGCAATTAATAAAAAATATCTAAATATGGAAACCGGTATCTATGCAAGTGGAACACAAACCGAGCAAAGTATGCCATTACAATGGGGAGTTGTCCCCAAAGATATGAAAGCTAAAGTAGCCCATAATCTATCTATTGCTGTTGAACAAACAGGATTCCATTTAGACGTGGGTGTTTTAGGAGCTAAAGCAATCTTGAACGCTTTAAGTGAAAACGGTTACGCAGAAACCGCATACAAGATAGCTACACAAGATACTTACCCATCATGGGGATGGTGGATTGTCAACGGAGCAACCACATTAGTAGAGAACTGGGATTTGGCAGCCAAACAAGATATATCAGACAATCACATGATGTTTGGAGAAATTGGTGGTTGGTTTTTCAAAGCATTAGGGGGCATCAGACCTGACTCTGAGCAACCTGGATTTAAACATATATTGCTCAAGCCTCATTTTATCAATGAGTTGGAATATTCAGAAGTGAAGCATTTATCTCCCCATGGGTGGATTATATCAGAATGGAAAAGAAAAGGGAAAAAGATCATATACAACATTGAGATTCCTGCTAATAGCACAGCTACATTTACTATGCCTGATGAGATAAAAGAACCTAAAGAAGTGACACTCACAGCAGGTAAACATCAAATAAAAATGGAATTAAAGTAAAAAATAAATGAAACATATGAGCACCAGAAAAATTATTGCAAAAGGATTCTGTTTAATTCTTGTTTTATTAGGAATACCTCTCGAAATCTTATCCCAGTCCCATCGAACAATCTACCATAAAGGATGGATAGACTTCAATAAAAATGGAATTAAAGACATCTATGAGGATATTACACAAGACTTGAATAAGAGGGCAGATGACTTATTATCACAAATGACACTAGAAGAGAAGAGTTGTCAACTTGCTACTTTATACGGCTTCGGAAGAGTACTCAAAGATTCACTTCCTACCAAAAAATGGAAAGATGAAATATGGAAAGATGGAATAGCCAATATTGATGAACAGTTGAATGGGGTCGGATCTGGACTCACACGTGCTCCCCAACTAATTGTTAATTACCAACAGCATGTGGAAGCCAAAAATACGATTCAACGATGGTTTATTGAAGAAACCAGACTTGGAATACCTGTCGAATTTACAAATGAAGGTATACATGGACTCAATCACAGTAAAGCGACTCCTTTACCCGCACCTATTGGCATCGGTTCAACATGGAACAGAAACTTGGTCTTCCGTGCCGGACAAATCGTTGGAAAAGAAGCCAAGGTACTCGGATACAAAAATATTTATGCTCCTATACTAGACATAGCACGTGATCCTCGCTGGGGACGCACATTAGAGTGTTATGGAGAAGACCCATATCTTATAGCAGAATTAGGAATAAATATGGTCAATGGAATACAATCGCAAGGAGTTGCCTCAACACTAAAACATTTTGCTGTTTATAGCATACCTAAAGGAGGACGAGATGGTAACGCTCGTACAGACTCTCATGTAGCTCCACGCGAACTCCATGAAATTCACCTTTATCCATTCAGAAGGGTCATTCGCGAAGCCCACCCCATGGGAATAATGAGTAGTTATAATGATTGGAATGGAGAACCAATAAGTGCAAGCTACTATTTCTTAACAGAATTATTACGCGATGAATATGGTTTCCGTGGCTACGTGGTAAGCGACAGTGAAGCTGTAGAATTTGTACATACTAAACATCAAATCGCAGAGAACTACGACGAAGCGGTTCGCCAAGTACTTGAAGCCGGACTTAATGTTCGCACTCATTTTACTCCCCCTGCTGATTTTATCTTACCAATAAGGCGTTTAGTTAATAGCGGCAGACTATCTATTGATCTTGTAAACAAACGTGTAAAAGAAGTTCTAATGGTTAAGTTCAGGCTGGGATTATTTGACCAACCATATATTGAAAATAGCAAAGAAGCTGAGAAAGTAGCAGGAGCAGATAAAAACAAGGAATTTATAATGGACATCCAACGCCAATCCTTCGTATTACTCAAGAATGAAAATAGTACTCTACCACTTAATAAAAAGAAACTAAAACGAATATTGGTTACAGGTCCATTAGCTGATGAAAGCAATTATATGGTAAGTCGCTACGGTCCAAATGCATTACCCCCGACAACTATATTGCAAGGTATACGTAACTATGTAGGAAAAGACATAGAAATTACTTATTCCAAAGGGTGTGATATTGTGGATAGGGAATGGCCCGATTCGGAACTATTCAATTCTCCTTTGACATCTGATGAACAGTATATGATAAATGAAGCGGTAGAAAAAGCAAAAGAAAATGATATGATCATCATTGCATTGGGAGAAGATGAAAAGCGTACAGGAGAAAGTCGTTCACGAACATCACTTGAGTTACCAGGACGCCAGCAACAGTTGTTGGAAGCCTTATATTCGACTGGAACTCCAATAGTACTTGTACTTATCAACGGACAACCGCTAACTATAAATTGGGCTGATAGGCATATTCCTGCAATACTAGAATGTTGGTTCCCTTCTGTACAAGGAGGAAGTGCGATAGCAGAAACTCTTTTCGGGGAATATAATCCGGGAGGTAAGCTCACAGTAACATTTCCCAAAAGTACCGGACAAATAGAATACAACTTCCCATTTAAAAAAGGATCACATGGTTCACAACCCGGAAACGGCCCGAACGGCAGTGGGGAAACACGAGTATTAGGTTCTATTTATCCTTTTGGGCATGGATTAAGTTATACAAACTTCACATATAGTCACTTAAAAATAACTCCTTATGAGGATAATAATGCTAGTAAATTCATTGTAACCTGTACTATAACCAATACAGGATATACAAAAGGAGACGAAGTAGTACAGCTATATATCAGAGATAAGGTAAGTAGTGTAGTTACCTATGATTCTATATTAAGAGGCTTTGAACGTATTACCCTTGAACCTGGTGAATCACGCATGGTGTCGTTTGAAATCTTACCCTCTCATCTTGAAATTCTAGATAAGAATATGAATTGGGTAACAGAACCTGGTGAATTTGAAATAATGATAGGAGCATCAAGTGAAGATATTAGACTCAAAAGCAGTATAATAGTAAACTAATAATCAGAACCTTACCAATTATTTAGATCAAACAACATTGAACAATAAAGATAAATAATTATTAATTACAAACTATCATTCAAACATACATAAGTATACTATAAAAAATAAAATTTATAGAATATCCCTATTTAAACATCGGCTGTGCAAACCACTTCTTAAACATCCAGGTTGCCACTACATACAATAAGAATGCGGAGAAAAATCCTACCACAGCGTCGATGACGTAATGTGCTTGAATATATACGGTAGCCCCACAGAGCAACAAATAGAAAGGCAGTAAACAGGCGAACAGCTTCTTACTGCCGCGCCAAGCCATAATCATCAAGATAGTAGAAATGCCGACGTGCGAACTCGGAAATGCCGCTGTGGGACGTTCACCCACTTGCTGGGAACTTTCTACCAGACTATAAAAGAATCCGTGCTGGTATCCCGGTCCGGGCAACAACTCCTGATGATAATTGAAATAGTCACCGATGGCAGGAAAAACTCCCTTAGCCACGTTATCAAATCCGATAGCCGGAAAATAGAACTGAGGGCCTGCCACTGGGATAAAGATATAAAGCAAATAATATATAAAGAAAGAAGTAACCAGTACAAAGGACATCTTTTCGAACCATTCGAACCTATAAATGAAATAAAACAACGCCACAATCAGCATCATCGGATAATAGAAAAAATATCCCATATTAAACGCTTCGCTAACCAGAATATGAGGAAACGTATGGCAGAACCAGATAGCAGGTTGTCCACTGAAGATAAACTGTTCGATGGTAGCAAAGACATGGTCCAGGTTCGGAAAAAAGCGATTGAATTCAAAAGTATCCGGATACCAATATGAAAGCAGGCTCATCTGAATGACGATACGCACAAACGCCGAGAACTTACAAGGGGCAAGCCGATAAAGATACATCAACAGGAAAGTCATTGCAGCAATCATGGCTCTATCCAATAACATATGCCATGGATGGTCCATCCTCTGAAACAGGAATAGAATCAATATGGAAGTCAGCAGATTATAAATCAATGTAATCTTCTCCACAGCAAACAACCCTTTCCGGGTCTCTACACGCTTAAATAAGTCTAAAGCCATCCTTCGTTTTTATACCAGGCAATGGTTTCACGTACCCCCCTCTCCAAATCGTATTCGGGTGTATATCCCAATTCGTTAATTGTCGGGGTTATATCACACTGCCAGTTGCGTTGTTTCATTATCTTATATTTATCAGAATTCAATGTACTGCACTTCTTGGAACGCGTAGCAACAAATTCAGCGAGCAAAGATATAACTTTTAGCACAATTAACGGACATTTCAGATGAAGAACAAACGGATTCCCTAATTCTTTTTGTATCAAGTCCGAAAACGCGCGGCTTTTATAGACTTTCCCATCTGTCAGAAAATACGCCTTTCGGATGACTCTTTTCTCTATACCCAAGAAAATAGCCTGCACAATGTCTTTCACATAGACAAAAGTCAGATCTTGCCGCTTGAAACCAACCGAAAAATCAAAATGCTTCTGAATGGACTTAGCCATTAGGAAATAATCTGATTCACGAGGTCCATACACTCCCGTAGGGCGATAAATGACATAAGGAAAACCGGGGATACTTTGAATATATAATTCAGCCTTCAACTTACTGAAACCATAAGCTGTGTTGGGCATGGGAGAATCGTCCTCTTTTATCGGAGTGTAATCTGTCTCGTGCACAGGACCGAACACACTAAGCGTACTTATATATATGAATTGCTTCGGGACCATATTCAACTCCCTCAACGTATCAATAAAATACTTTGTCTGAAGATAGTTCACGTAGTCGAAAGTTTTTTTGTCGAAACATTTCGTAACACCGGCACAATGAACGATATAATCAAACTTATTATATGTCCCTTTATGACCGGAGAGTTGGGCACGAAGTTCATTAGGATGTGCAAAGTCCAGTTCCAGAAAGTGAATTTTCCGATTCTTCAAATATTGTCTGCTACTAGTAGGACGAACTCCCGCCCACATACTAAACTTTCGTTTCAACGCTTCCTCTACAATGAAACTCCCGATAAAACCGCTTGCACCCGTAATTAAAATACTCTCCATTCCTACTTTTCGGCTCTATATAAATACAATTAAAATTTCGGTTACAAAGATACGATAAATATAATAGTATTATTACCGGTTTTTTATTTACTTTGTAGCCATATCAACAGATGATGACCAATAAAAATACATATTATGGCGAAAAAGAAAGAAAAGAAAGAGAAAAAGGCCGGTAAGAGAATGAGTAAAAAAGAGCTGGCAGCGTTGTTAATAGACTTTTTCCACGCCAAATCCAGTGAAATTCTAAGTATGAAATACATTTTCTCGGAATTGCGTCTTACCACCCATCCGCAGAAAATGCTATGCGTCGATATATTACATGACCTTTTGGATGACGATTATATCTCCGAAATTGAGAAGGGCAAGTTCCGTCTGAATAATCACGGCACAGAAATGATAGGTACCTTCCAACGCAAAAGCAATGGAAAGAATTCCTTTATTCCCGAAGAAGGAGGCGAACCGGTATTCGTAGCAGAACGCAATTCCGCCCACGCCATGAACAATGACAAGGTAAAAATTACATTTTATGCCAAACGAAAGAACAGGGAGGCAGAAGGGGAAGTAATCGAAATACTGGAACGTGCCAACGACACTTTTGTCGGTACATTGGAAGTAGCCAAGTCATACGCATTTCTGGTAACGGAAAATCGCACACTTGCCAATGACATATTTATTCCGAAAGATAAACTGAAAGGCGGAAAAACCGGAGATAAAGCGATCGTGAAAATAACAGAGTGGCCTGACAAGGCAAAGAATCCCATCGGACAAGTGATAGACATATTGGGCAAAGCAGGCGACAATACCACTGAGATGCACGCCATTCTCGCAGAATTCGGCTTACCATACGTATACCCGAAAGCAGTAGAGACAGCAGCCGATAAGATTCCGGCAGAAATCACTCCCGAAGAGATAGCCAAGCGTGAAGATTTCCGCAAGGTGACAACTTTCACTATCGACCCGAAAGATGCTAAGGATTTCGACGATGCGCTTTCCATCCGCTCCATCAAAAACGGATTGTGGGAAGTAGGCGTACACATTGCCGATGTGACACACTATGTAAAAGAAGGAGGAATCATCGACAAAGAAGCTGAAAAGCGTGCCACTTCCGTTTATCTGGTAGACCGCACCATCCCAATGCTCCCCGAACGGCTGTGCAACTTCATCTGTTCGCTCCGTCCGAATGAAGAGAAACTCGCTTTCTCCGTGATTTTCGATATTACCGAGAAAGGAGAAATCAAAGACTCACGCATTGCGCATACAGTCATCAATTCCGACCGCCGTTTCACTTACGAAGAGGCGCAGCAAATTATTGAAACTAAAGAAGGTGACTACAAAGAAGAAGTACTTATGCTGGACACCATCGCGAAAGCACTCCGCGAAAAACGGTTCGCAGCGGGAGCAATCAATTTTGACCGCTACGAGGTGAAATTTGAAATTGACGAGAAAGGGAAACCTATCAGTGTGTATTTCAAAGAGTCGAAAGACGCCAATAAACTGGTAGAAGAATTTATGCTTCTTGCCAACAAAACCGTAGCAGAGAAGATAGGACGTGTACCCAAAAACAAAAAGCCTAAAGTACTGCCCTACCGTATCCACGATCTGCCGGATCCGGAGAAACTGGAGAATCTGTCACAATTCATCGCCCGCTTCGGCTACAAGGTACGTACAAGCGGAACAAAAACAGATATTTCAAAATCCATCAACCATTTGTTGGATGATATACATGGAAAGAAGGAAGAGAATCTGATTGAGACCGTGTCTATCCGTGCTATGCAGAAAGCCCGTTATTCTACACATAACATCGGTCACTACGGACTGGCATTCGATTATTATACTCATTTCACCTCACCCATCCGCCGTTTCCCGGACATGATGGTTCACCGTCTGGTAACGAAGTATATGGATGGAGGGCGCAGTGTATCCGAGGCCAAATACGAGGATCTTTGTGATCACAGCTCAAATATGGAACAAATTGCAGCCAACGCCGAACGGGCTTCCATCAAATACAAACAAGTGGAATTCATGAGCGAACGTCTGGGACAGATTTACGATGGTGTCATCTCCGGAGTAACTGAATGGGGACTGTATGTCGAACTTAACGAGAATAAATGCGAAGGTCTCGTCCCTGTCCGTGACTTGGATGACGATTATTATGAGTTTGATGAAAAGAACTATTGCCTTCGTGGACGCCGCAAGAACAGAACATATAGTTTGGGAGATGCTATTACTGTTCGTGTAGCACGTGCCAATCTGGAAAAGAAACAGCTCGACTTCGAATTAATTGAGAAATAAATTATGAAAACTTTTATTATTGAAGACAAACAACGAATCGAGTCTATTATCCTCCACTGCGATGCCTGCTTTGTAGGCATCACAGATTTAGAAGGCAATCCCTACGTAGTTCCGATGAACTTCGGTTATGAGAATGACATCCTATACCTTCATTCGGGTCCCGAAGGCAGCAAGTTGGAGATGTTGGAACATAATAATAATGTATGCATCACTTTCAGCATAGGTCATAAACTCGTATATCAGCACGAAAAAGTAGCGTGCAGTTACAGTATGCGTTCCGAAAGCGCCATGTGCCGTGGAAAAGTGACATTCATAGAAGATATGGATGAAAAACGCCGGGTGTTGGACATTATCATGCGTCATTACACAGATAGTGAGTTCAACTATTCCGAACCTGCCGTGCGCAATGTCAAAGTATGGCAAGTGCCCATCGAGCAGATGACGGGAAAAGTCTTCGGTTTGCGAGCCAACGAAAAGCCATGAAACGTTTCCCGGCTCTTTACCTGTTGACCATCTTCCTTCTGTTAGCTGCTTTTCCCATTCTCGCACAATCAGAAAAGCAGGTAAACAGCCTGTCCATCAATACCTCACAACCAAATATCATTGTAGACGGAACCGGACACATGATTTACCTGGTTAAAGAGGGATATTCCTAAAATAATAAAATTAAAGGCAACTACTTCATTGCGAATTAGTTGCCTTTTTTGTATTTTT
>ERZ838516.332-NODE-332-length-77032-cov-8.560986_pt1 | contig 77032 bp, 48 predicted proteins | sample MGYA00519910_ERZ838516 | MGnify/ENA primary metagenome ERZ838516 (study PRJEB31850, sample SAMEA3708837) | human gut metagenome | biome: human gut; feature: human-associated habitat; material: faeces | place: China | collected 2014 ... | reverse complement strand
AAGGATTTTTTTTGATTTTTAAACTTTTAGTGCTCTAGTTTCGCAATTTTTCAGAAGAATTTTGGGCCGGAAGAAAGTAAAAATTAATTTCAAATTTGAGATATGATCGCAGAAGAAGATGGGTTACTTGCTCTTCTACTGGACAAAAAATAATCCTCAAACGTACAAACAAGGAATAAGGTTCGAAAAAAGAAGAAACTAATTTCCTGCTTTTAAATCTCACAAGGAATGATATGAGAATCCAAATTTCAGTTGCTGCAATGCTTCTCTCGCTTAGTGCAGTTTCTCAAGCTGCTATGTTTGAACCGGTGCCAGAGCCAACGATCGCTCCTCAAGATCAGGCGAAAGTTGAGCTAGGAAAAATGCTTTGGTTTGACCCAAGGTTGTCCAAATCTGGTTTTATTTCCTGCAACAGCTGCCATAATTTATCTACTGGAGGTGTTGATAATTTGAAGACCTCTGTCGGACACGGTTGGCAGCAAGGCCCAATTAATTCGCCCACGGTTCTCAATGCGGAGAAACAAATCGCTCAGTTCTGGGACGGAAGAGCCGCAAACTTAGAGGAGCAGGCAGGAGGGCCGATTGCCAATCCTAAAGAGATGGCCTCGACGCATGAATTAGCTGTCCAGGTCATTGACTCCATTCCAGGATACAAGCCTTATTTTAAAAAAGCCTTCGGAACCGACAAGGTTACAATCAAAGAAATAACGGACGCTTTGGCTGCCTTCGAGAAAACATTAACTACACCCAACTCTCCTTTTGACCGTTATCTGAAGGGAGATAAAGCGGCTTTGACTCCACAGCAGATTAAAGGTTTTGAACTTTTTAAAACATCCGGCTGTACGATTTGCCACAATGGACCTTTGCTTGGAGGTTCTTCTTATCAGAAACTTGGTGTAGTTAAACCTTATCAAACAACTAACACTGCTCAAGGTCGAATTGAGATTACGAAGAAAGATCAAGATCGCATGACCTTTAAAGTCCCACAATTGAGAAATATTGAGCTCACTTACCCGTACTTCCATGACGGAGAGGCGAAAACCCTTGAGGATGCAGTTCGCATAATGGGTGAGGTTCAGTTAGGTAAGACTTACACGCCTGAACAGCTAGCTGATATTGTCGCGTGGATGAAGTCATTGACAGGAGATCAGCCGAAGATTGTTCTTCCTATTCTTCCGCCTAATGGTAAAAATACGCCTCAGTTTGATCCCTGGAAGAAAGACTAATTTCCTTTGACTGTGTAGTGCGCAAAACCCAATTTAAAGTTGGGTTTTGCCTTCTTTAAAGTTAAAAAATAATCGCATCCTAACGCGGCAGCACAGGTTCTGAATGTTCTCAAAAAGTAAGAGGATTATTTTCTCCATCGGACATTTCGTGAAAAAATTTTGACTAGGCACCTAATTTTGTAATTGTGAGGAGAGGCAGGATTGTGCTAGAGCTTCAAATTAAAGACCTTTGCGTAGGTTATAACGGGAAAGAAATACTCCACAATATTTCCTTAGATATTGAGAACGGATCGTTCATAGCGATAGTTGGCCCGAGCGGTGCTGGCAAAAGCACGCTTTTAAAACAAATCAACAGACTAGACCCTGGAAAAACCGGCGGTTCGATTCTTTGGCGAGGGAAAGACGTTGACGATTACGATGTTCATGAGTTAAGACGAAATTTGGCTTATGTGTTCCAAAAGGCTGTGATGTTTAATGGAACAACGGAAGAAAACATCAAACTTTCTCTTAAGTACGGTCATGAATTTAAACCGGATGAAATAGAGGCTCTCTATCAGACGGTCTTGGAAGAAGCAAGTATCTCTCAAGACATCTTGGATACCCCTGCCCAGGACTTATCCGGCGGCCAGCAACAGCGGGTAGGAATTGCTCGTGTACTGCTGATGGGATCTCCTGTTTTGCTTTTAGATGAACCGACAGCATCTTTGGATGTAGAGACCAGCAATAAATTCTGCCAAACTTTAAAGCAGCTAAAAGGAGGTCCGGCGGCCAAGGACGGCAAAAAACGGACTTTCTTAATGATTACGCATCGGTTGGAGGAGGCGAAATTTTTAGCAGATAAGATTTTGATGATTGAAGCCGGACACATTGTGGAATATACAGACTGCGAAACTTTTTTTACACATCCTCAAACGCAGCGAGCAGCTGAGTTCCTTAAAGCGCAGGCTTTGTAAAATACCAGCAGCTGCTACAGGACCTGTCTTCTTTGGCAGGTCTTTTGTTTCTGGCAGTATTCCGACAAGGAGGACGACTGGCAGAAGAACGTCATCAAATGTCGTAAGACGATCCAAAATAACAATGAACGGTCAATTTATCTCAAAGGAAAACAACAATGAGACTTCTTCATACCTCTGACTGGCATCTTGGAAAAAGATTATTCGATAAAGAACGTTATGATGTTTTTGAAAAATTCTTAGCGTGGTTGCTGAGTACGATCCGACAAGAACGGGTGGATACGTTAATTGTTGCCGGTGATATTTTTGATACCGCAGTCCCGACGAACAAAAGTCTCAGACTCTATTACGACTTTTTATCTCAGCTGACGAGCAGTGAATGCCGCCATGTTGTGATTGTCTCCGGAAACCATGATTCACCGACCTTGCTTGAGGCTCCGAAAGGAATCTTGGAGAACTTTGGTGTTCACGTCATAGGCGGAGCTGAAAGTCCTGAAGACGAAGTTATTGAACTGAAGGATAAAGCGGGAAATCTGGAAGGCGTTGTTTGTGCAGTGCCTTTCCTCAGAGAAAGAGACATTTTGCGATTGAAGGATGATTCAACACTTTCTCGCGCCGAAGAGATTCAATTAGCTGTAGAAAATCATTACAAGAGTGTTGTTAAAGCGGCTATTGATAGGATGGGAGCCAAAAGAGTTCCTCTCATTGCTACCGGTCATTTGTTTACGGTCGGATCTCCTAAAGGAGAAGACGTTAACGAGCTTTATATAGGCGCAACCGGGGCCGTGCCTGTGAATATCTTTCCGTCGGAAATCGATTACTTGGCCCTTGGTCATATCCACCGCGCTTACAGCATCGGCGGTGACAAAACCAGAAATTACTGCGGTGCTCCGATTCCGCTTACCTTTGAAGAGGCTAATCTTGAGAAACTCGTTCGGTTAGTTGATTTCGAACCCGATGAAATTAAGGTGGCGGATATTCAGGTGCCTAAGTTCGATAGATTGGTGAGCGTTCAAGGAAGCCAAACGGAAATTTCAACAAAACTAAAAGAGCTTGCAGGGCAAGACGAGAAAATCCTAGTGGAAGTGATTCATACCGGAAAAGCCAATGCAATAAACCTGACCGGTGAAGTCTCGGAACAGACATCGGGAACCAAGATTGAAGTATTAAGAGTTTTCGACGAAACCAAGAAAGCCAATTGTTTGGCTAATGATGGAGACGAGATGGAGATCGGTGAACTCACTTGGGAGAACGTCTTCGAGAAGAAACTGAAAAATGAGACGTTTGAAGGCGAAGTTTCTGAGGAGGAACTTTGGAATGCGTATAGAAATGCGTATTTCCAAATTTCTGAGTTGGCAGATGTGAATGCTCAATAACGCTTCCGGAAAGTAAAATGCAAATACTCAAACTCTCATTTGAAAACATCAATTCCTTGAAAGGCGCCTGGACGATTGATTTTCAAGCACCGGATTTCCGCTCAGGCATTTTTGCGATTGTCGGTCCGACCGGCAGCGGCAAGACCACGATTTTGGATGCGATTTGTTTGGCTCTTTACGGGCATACACCTCGGATCGGCTCGATTACTCAGAATGCCAACGAAGTTATGAATCGGGACAGCGACAGCTGTCGGAGCAGCTTGGAGTTCCAAACGTTAAGCGGCCGTTACCGGGCTACCTGGAGTCAAAAGAAGCAGAAGAATTTTGATAAGACAGGCAAATACGGCCAGGTTGTTTCCACAATGGAAAAGTTCGGGGACGGCTGCTGGATCCCGATTACAGAAGGAAGTAAGGTAACCAGCAAAAAGCAGGAAGTTCAAAAAATCATCGGATTAAGCTTCGATCAATTTAAACGTTCGGTCATGCTTTCCCAGGGAGACTTTGCAGCTTTTCTCAAATCGAAACCGAATGAGAAAGCCCAAACGCTCGAACAGATAACCGGAACACAGGTTTATTCACTGCTTTCTACAAAAATTTATGTTCTTGCAGAACAACAAAAGAAGCTTTTTGCAGATAAACAGAGAGAAGTCGAACTGAGCCCCGTTCTTGACGATGCAGTTGTTCAGACAAAGCAAGAGCAGTTGAAAGGTATAACCGAAGAGGCGAAAGTCCTTGAAACTCAAATCAACAAAATTGAAAAAGAAATTCGCTGGGTTAGTGAGACTGCCGAGCTTAGGGATCAGTTTTTAAGGGTAAAGGACGAGCTTGAACGTTTGAAAGAAAGCCGGAATGAATTCTTTCAGAAAGAGAATGATGTCCGACTTGCAGAACGTGCTCAAAAAATTCTTCCAATATTTAGCTCGCTAAGAGATAAGCAATCGCTCCGTGAAGACGCGATCAAAGAGAAGTCCTCTGCGGAGAACGAATTAGTTAACGCGACAAAATCTCTTAAAGAGAAAGAACTCAACTTCAAGGCAGCAGAGGAGGCCTTGAACAATGAGAACCTTCAAAAGCCGAAGAAATTAGCGCTGTTCTCGGAAACCGAGTCCTTGGACGTCGAAATTTCTCCGCTTATGAAATCCAGCAGACGCGCACAAGAAGAAAAAACTAAATTAGAAAAGGAGACTGCCGGTTGTGAGAGTCGTCTCAATAAAGCCCAAGAGGATATACGGAAGTTAGAAGAAGACCGTGAGAAACGAGATCGTGAGAAAAACGAAGACATTAAAGGCGCATTCCTTTATCAGCGGAAGGACGAATTAAGGGCCGGAAAAATCACCGCCGAAACTCTTTCAGCTGCATTATCAGATTCCGAAGGCAAAGCTGATAAAGCAAACGAGACCGTCAAATCACAGGAAAAAGAGGCAGAGGCGCTCAGAATCCGAAAGGAAAAAATAGCTTCCGGAATTGAGGCGGACGAAATATTGCTTAAAGAAACGGAAGAGCGTCTGAATGAAATTCTCGACGGAAAGACTCTCGATGAACTTATGCAAGAACAACTGAGCTTTTCAGAGCAGATTCCGCTGCTTGATGCGGTCAAATCTGCGCTAAAAGCCGCTTGTGAACAAAAAGAAGAAATCGGCCGTCAGGAAGATGTGATGCAAAAGGATTCCGTCGAACTGACCGATTGGGGTAGCAAGAAAGAGTGTTATGAAAGGGAAATCCGATCCCTAACTTCGAGGCTGGACGAACTCGAAGCTTTGGTTCAAATCAACGAATTGACTAAGGTTAGAGCTGAGTTGAAGGAAGGAGAACCTTGTCCGGTTTGCGGTTCATTGGAGCATCCCTTTGCCGCAAACCTTCCGCCAGAGGTTGCGACGGCAAAAGAGCGCCTGGTCGGTGTGAAGGAAGAATTGGCGGACCTACAGAAAAATCAAAAAGAGGCCGATAGGAAAATTGACATTCTTAAAGATCGGATGCTTTTTTCTGAAAAGCATCTGAAAGATCTTCGGAAGAATTTGGATTTGGCCGAAGAAGAGCTGAAGCTGAAATGCGACATAGCAGGTCTGGCACGCGAAGGCGTAACGGAAAAGGCAGCAGCTGTTTTGATAACTAAGAAGGAAAGCCTTCTTACCGATATCAAAAAACGTATTGTCAAAGCAAGAGACGCAGAATCTAAGGCTACCGCTGCAAAAGAAAAAATTGCCGGTACAAAAGAAGAGCTTTATCGAGTCGAGATGGCCTTTAGCAATGCCCAAACGAAGGTTGAGTCGGGAAAAAGCCTACTGACGCAAGCTCAAACCGGCAGAGAAAAAGCAAGAACAGAGCTTGAGCAGTTTTGGCGGAAAACTGCTAAAGAGTACGGCTCCGTCATCACTGAGGAAGAGCTTTTTGCCCATGACCCCGAACTCTTCAAACGTTGGATTGCTAAGGCAGCTAAGTACGAAGAACTTTTGGAATCCTGCCGGGAAATTGAGAATAATTTAGCGATCAAAAAAGGCGCCCTCCCGGGACTTATTGAGAACGTGGAGCTTTTGGAAAAAAGCACTCGGGAAAAGTCGGAACAAGCGGCTGAATTACAGGCTGAACTGAAGTCGAAGCGGTTACAACGCGACAAGCTTTTCGGAACTAAGTTGGTAGAAGTTGAACGAAAAGCCTACGAGATTCTGCTTTCGCAGTTGGCAGAAGCAAAAGACCATGCTTACGAAATCCTTTCTAAGGCTCGAAGCATTCAGGCCGCTGCGGGGCAAAGGCTTAAAACGGCCGAACAGCGTGCTGCAGAAGCTGAAAGAAACCTTCTTTCAGCAAAAACCGATTGGACGGATGCCCTTAAAAAGGAAAAATTTGAATCCGAAGAAGTTTGGGCAAAAGCTCGTTTAGATTCTGAGGCGATTAATGCTATTCACAAAGAAATTACGGATTACCAGGCTCAATCCCGCAGTGCTGCAGACCGTTTTAGTGAAGCTGACAAGAAGTTGGTAGAAAAAGAATCTCAGAAACTGACGGACAAATCGCTTGAAGTTTTGGAAGCTGAAAAACGAGAGGTTTCAGCTCGGAAAGAAAAACTCCTGGAACAAAAAGGCGAACTGCAGAAAGAGCTGAAAACAGACGAAGAGGCACGTCACAAGCGGGCCGGGATAGAGGAAGACTTAAAGAAGCTGAAACATCAAGTCGCCGTTTGGGAGCGTCTCAACACGATGGTCGGATCGAGCAGTGGAGACAAGTACCGCAGGTACGTGCAGAGTTTGGTGCTTTTGACACTGATCAAAAATGCCAATGTCGAGCTGACAAAACTCCACAGTCGATACCGTTTGACTAAGGGTGAAGAGGACATGGAGCTCAAAGTCATTGACTTAGATTTGGCCGATGAGGAGCGTCCCACGGACAACCTCTCCGGCGGAGAAACCTTTATCGTCAGTTTGGCGCTCGCTCTAGGCTTGGCTCAGATGGCAAGCAGCAATGTTCGAATCGACTCGCTCTTCTTGGATGAAGGTTTCGGAACGCTCGATGATGACTCCTTGGAAAAGGCGCTCAATGCTTTGAGCAGTTTGAATGCTCAAGGAAAAACCGTCGGACTGATTTCTCACGTGGATCAGATTAAGGAGCGGATCCCGAGCAAGATTATTGTGAAGCGTTCGGCTCAGCCCGGTGTCAGCCGGTTAGAAGGTGCCGGCGTGAAGCATAGCTGGAGTTAACACCAAAGCTAACTTGTCCAAGCGCTTTTCGGATGCTCAAAACCATTTCTTTGCCCAAAAGCCTCTAAGATAGACGTCCTATCTGAGCGGAAGTTGTATGAAGATTTCGACAAACCAGGCCACGATGATCGGCTGTATTTCCCCGATTTTTTGGGGACTGAGCGTCTCTCTCGTGAGAACGCTTTCTGAGACGCTGGGCGTTGGAAAAGGCTTGGCGATCAATTACCTAATTGCATTGGTTTTTGTATTTCTTCTTTTCGGTATACCTAATCTAAAAGCGATGCCGCTGAAGTACTACATCTGTGGCTTAGGGTGTGCCATTGGTACCTCCATGACCTTTGCATTTTCTCTTGGCTTAGCCAAAGACGGAACGCAGACCATGGAAGTCGGCATGATTAACTATCTTTGGCCGACGCTGACGATTTTGTTTGCCGTTCTTTTTAACGGTCAAAAGGCCAAGTGGTGGGTCGGCATCGGTATGCTGCTAGCGATCTACGGCATATTTGTTGTTCTCTCGGGAAATTTGTTGATTGACTTCAAAGCAATGTGGAGTCATATCAAGAGCAATCCGATTAGTTATTTTCTTGCGTTGTGGGCGGCTATCTTTTGGGCCGCTTACTCGAATTTCACAAGAGCCTGGGCGAAAGGACAAAATCCGACTACGCTGATTTTTGCGTTGGATACAATTTTCTTTAATGCTATCTGGCTTCTCGATCTTGCGCCCTCTTACCCCTGGAATACGAAAGGTGTTTTGTTTGCTGTCGGATCAGCATTGATTATGGGTTCGGCTTACGGCATGTGGACCTTCGGGGTCCAGAAGGGCCGTATTGAAATTATGTCCATCATGTCGTATTTCACGCCGGTTTTGTCGTGTATCTTTGCTTCTCTTCTCATCGGCGCTAAGCTCACTCATGAATTCTGGGTTGGCGTTTCTATTGTTGTGCTCGGCTCGTTTATCTGTTGGGCCGCTACCAGAGAAAAAACTCGTTCATCGAATTAGGCTCACAAAAAAAGATTCACGTCCGAAGAATTTTTTTGCGGCGTAGAATTAAAAAGTAACGGGTTCCGTTATTTTTATTGACCGAGGTTTTCATGAATAAAACTGTCATTGCATTGGCGCTTCTGTCTGTCTGCTCTTTGGCAAACGCCCACTTCGGAAGTGTGATTCCGAATAAACAAATCGTTTCCGACCCTAAGGATTCCACCCTGACGATTACAACCGCCTTCAACCATCCGATGGAACAAACGGGCATGACGATGGAAAAACCAAAAAGCTTTTCTGTCATCCTCGACGGTAAGAAAACAGATTTGACGAACACTTTGCAAAAGACAAAAGTTTTGGATAAAGATGCTTGGATGACCCAGTACAGGGTTGCCCGGCCGGGATGCTACAAGTTCGTCCTCGAACCTCAGCCTTATTGGGAACCCGCAGAAGACAAGTTCATTATTCACTACTCTAAAGTCATGGTTCCGGTCTTCGGAGTGGATGACGGCTGGGATGCACCCACAGGCGCAAAGACAGAAATTCTTCCTCTCACGCGTCCGTTCGGCAACTATGCCGGAAATGTATTCCGTGGTCAGGTGATTTTGAACGGCAAACCTGCTCCCGATACGATGGTCGAAGTCGAGTATTACAACGTGGATCATCGAGTCAAGGCTCCGGATGATATCTTCATTACTCAACAGGTCAAAACCGATAAAAACGGGATCTTCTCTTATGCAGTTCCTTGGGAGGGCTGGTGGGGTTTTGCCGCTCTGAATGACGCCGACTATAAGATTAAAAAGGACGGCCAGGATAAGGATGTTGAACTTGGCGCCGTGCTTTGGACAGAATTCGTTAATCCGTCTTTCAAATAATGCATATTGCTGAAGGTGTTCTCTCCGCGCCGGTTTTAATTACCGGTGCGGTTGTAGCTGCCGCAGGTGTTGCCTACGGATTAAAGAAAATTCCAGCGAATCATTTCATGTTGGCCGGGCTTCTCGGGGCAGCGTTTTTTGTTGCGAGCCTCATCCACGTGCCAATCGGTTTTTCCAGCGCCCATCTGATTTTGAACGGACTTTTAGGTGTTGTTTTGGGCTGGGCCGCATTTCCGGTGATTTTCGTGGCTTTACTCTTACAAGCTGTCTTGTTCCAGTTCGGAGGATTTACCGTACTCGGCGTCAATACCGCGACAATGGGTTTAGGGGCGCTGGCAGCATACGGGATCTTTTATGCCATAGCCGGCAAGTCTGCGGATAAAAGATTAAAGTTCGCAGGTTTTTGCGGCGGTTTCAGTGCTGTTCTGATCTCAGGTATTTTGACGGCTTTGGCACTTGCGTTCACAAATGAAGGTTTTGTGACCGTGGCTTGGCTGATCTTTCTGAGTAATTTGCCCGTGATGGTCGTCGAAGGTGTCATTACTGCCTTTGCGGTTGTATATCTCAAACATTCTGAGCCTGGGATATTTAATGAAAAATAATTCAGCTTTATTTATTGCCTCTGTGTTTCTTCTCTGCAGTTCGACGGCCGCTAACGCCCATCGGCTGAATGTGTTCGCCTACAGTCAGGCGCACGAGATTTGTGTCGAGACAAGTTTCCAGGGCGGCAAACCCGCACGCGGCGCAGACGTTCGCGTCTTAACAGAGGAAGGGGCGGTCTTTTTAACCGCAAAAACCGAGCAGGACGGTAAAGTCTGCATGGCGCTTCCTGACGGTTTTGAGCCCGCTCCTCTGACAGTGATCGTCAATGCCGGGGAAGGGCACCAGAACCAGTGGAAGCTGAGCAAAGAAGACTTTTCTTTAGGTGCTGACAGCAAAACGGCTGTGAGCACTGTAAAACTTGAAATCCTTAATAAAGAGGCCGAGACAAACACAGCATCTCCAAAAATCTACTCTCAGGAAGAACTTGACGCCACTTTGAAAACGGCCAGAGAGCAGACGGAGATGCAAGTGATTGCCCCGCTGAGAAAACAGCTGGCAGAGGCTCAGCAGCCTAAAATCACATGGCGCGATATCGTCGGCGGTTTGGGCTGGTGCTTAGGATTGGGCGGTCTGTTTGCCTGGATATCGACACGCAGACAAAAGAATAAATGACAATAAAAAAGGATTTTTCAGCGGCTTCGAGAATCGCTTCAGCATTAGTTTTCGGAGTGGTCGTTTCTGTGCTGCCAAATATCACGGCAGCGCTCTGCGCGCTGTTCTTTTCTTTTTTGATCATCTTTCTCTTCCCAACTGACGTCAAACATCTTATTAAGCGCTGGCTTCAAATCAATCTTTTTATTCTTTTTATTTGGCTGGTCACTCCTTGGACGACGCCCGGAACTCCCATCGGACCCGGCGAGATCTTTTCTTATGAGGGTGTTTACCTTTCCGCTTTGGTGACGGTTAAAGCTAATGCTTTGTTTTTTGTTTTCTATGCATTGGTCAGTTTGTTGTCTTTCTCTCGGCTGGCAGCAGGTCTTAAGTCCCTCAAGTTTTCGGAGAGCCTCATAGTTATCCTGCTTTTCTGTGCGAGAGGCATCGATATTTTTGAAAGCGAATACCGTCGAATGAAAGAGGCAGCAAAGCTCCGGGGATTTGAGATGAAAGCAAATAAGCGGACCTATCAAACCGTGGCAGCGGTTATTGCACTTTTGTTCGTTCGAGCAGTTCGGCGGAGCCGTGTTCTCGACGATGCGATGAAATTAAGAGGTTTTGACGGCCATATACGGACCCTGAACCATGAAGTTTGGAGATATAAAGATACGTTCCTTTTAATGTTATTTTGCTGTGCTTCGGTGGTATTTGCCTATCTGGGCTGGAGATAAGTCGTGAGTCTTCTGGAAATTAAAAATTTAAATCTGACCTATCCGAACGGAAAGAAGATTTTTGAGAATGCCGAAATCACTCTGCAGCCCGGAGAGAGTCAAGCTCTGTGGAGTCCCAACGGAACCGGTAAAACTTCGCTCTTTAGAGTGGTCACCGGACTCTTGAAACCGCAAACCGCCGATATTTTCTTAGAAGACAAAGCTGTAACGAACGAAGAAGAGTTCAAAGCGCTGCGGCTTAAAGTCGGCTTTGTGCTCCAGCACGCCGACGATCAGCTGTTTTTTCCTCAGGTCATAGATGACGTCGCTTTCGGTCCGCTCAATCAAGGTTTAAGCGAAAAAGAGGCAAGAAAGGTCTCCGAAGAAGCTTTATCCAATTTGGGCATTCTCGAGCTCAAAGACGCTTTGAGCTACGAATTATCCGGAGGACAGAAAAAACTTGTCACGCTTGCATGCGTTCTTTCTATGAAACCGCAGGTATTGCTCTTAGATGAACCCACGAACGGACTCGATGTTGACAGTAAACAAAGGTTGATCGAAGTGATCAATAAGATTGATGCCGCCAAAATCATCATCAGCCACGACCCCGATATGCTGTCCTCAACCTGCACAAAATTTTCGACGATTCGAAACTGCAGAATTGAATCGATTGCCAAGCCGGAAATGCATGAACATTGGCACACGCATTTTTACGGAGGGGTCCCTCATACTCATCATGAATCTACCTAATGCAGAGTTCTTCCTCCTCTACTTGGGCGATCGAAAGTCTGTATGAAACGCCTATGGCATAAGATGGAAAGCATAGAAGAATTAAGGAAGCTAACCAATGACCGAGCTCAAGATTGAGAAAGTCACAGAGGACAGTCCGCTGAAAGCAAAGGTTCAGCGGATCTATATAAAGTCTTTTCCGCTCTTTGAGCGCGTTTCCCTGGAACCCTTTTTTAACTCCGTTTCCGACGGTGTCGAGATCTTTGCGCTAAGCGACGAAGAAGACGTGGTTGCTTTTTTCTGCACACTCAGAAAAGGAAAGTATTACTACCTCTTTTACCTTGCCGTTGACGAAGATAAACGCGGAAAGGGTATCGGCAGTGACATCTTGTCCGCGGTCATTAAGAACGCGGATGGTGCGACCGTCTTCTTAGACTGCGAGGGCATTTATCCCGGCTGCAAGGACAGAGCCGCACGCGTTAAACGCTTGTGTTTTTACCATCGCAACGGATTTAAAGAAATCGGCCCGCTGAAAACTTGGCGCGGAGAGAAATTCAGAACGCTGGTTTACGGCGACAAAGAAATTTCCGAGCAGGAAATCGAAGATTTCTGGGAGATTTTCGGTCATTTATGGGAGGGGCAGGAGATTGCCACCATTCCTGCTGCGCCGAGTTCACAGGATGGGAAAACAGCAGGAAAAGAACTGTAAAATGCAGGCTCCTAAGGCATAGTCAGCCGGATTATTTAAAAAGCAAATGAGGGCTGGCTAGTCATAAATAGCCATGGGATTGAGTTAAAGACCAATCAAGTTAACCGATAATAGAAAGAAAAAAAATGAAATTAAAAGCTGTGATCGCTGTGTCCGTTCTCGCTATTGCAGCAGCAACCGGCGGCTGGATGTATTATCGATACGAGTCTGCCCCAAAGAATTTAGAGCTTTACGGTAATGTTGATATTCGGCAAGTGAATTTGGCTTTTCTGTGGCCGGAACGTATCAAGTCGATTCTTGTCGAAGAAGGAGATTTCGTCAAAGCCGGTCAGCCAGTGGCAGAACAGGAAACGGACACACTTAAAATCGAGATTGAACAAGCTAAGGCTGCGGAGCAGGCTGCGTACCAAACTTATTTGGCCTTAAAAAACGGCAGTCGGCCGGAAGACATCGCCAAAGCTGAAGCTGCTGTTTTAGTCGCGCAATCCCGTCTGCATCTAGCTCAGAAAGATTTTGAGCGTGTGGATGGTATCTTTAAGTCCACGAAAGGTCAGGGCGTGAGCAAACAAAGCCTCGACACCCAAAGCAGCCAGCTGCAGGTCGCCAAGAACGAATTGTTCTCTGCCCAAAAGAGCTTGGAACTTGCAAAGATCGGTCCTCGCGTCGAAGATGTTGCCAGGGCCTATGCACAATGGCAGCAGACAAAAGCGCAAGTTGCCCAATTAGAATTGAAGTTAAAGCAGAGTACGTTGTATGCGCCCCTCGACACAACGGTTCGTTCGAGGCTCCTTCAGCCGGGGGACATGGCTAGTGCTCAAGTCCCTGTATTGGCCCTGGCTATCAATTCTCCTAAATGGGTGCGTGCTTATGTCAATGAAGTCAATCTCGGCAAGATCAAACCAGGGCAGCAAGCTTACGTCACGATAGATGCCTATCCGAACGAAAAAATTCCCGGTCATGTCGGATTTATTTCCTCCGTTGCGGAGTTCACGCCTAAAACTGTTCAGACGCCTGATTTGAGAACCAATCTTGTCTATGAGGTGCGCATCCTCGTTGACGACAAGGAGAATCATTTGAGATTGGGTATGCCTGCGACCGTCAGTTTTGAATAAGAGTACCCATGGCAGAGAACCAAAATGCTCCGGCCGTCTTCGCAAAATCCCTAAAAAAAGTTTTTGCTAATAATAAGAACCCGGCCCTTGACTCTGTCGCACTTAACGGTATCGACCTAGTCGTGCCGAAAGGCGGCTTAGTTTCTTTGGTTGGACCGGACGGCGCCGGCAAAACGACTTTTATGCGTTTGGTCTGCGGGTTGCTGATTCCGACTTCAGGGGAACTGGAAGTCTTCGGTATGAATACCGCAACAGATGCCGAGGCGATTCAGAAACGGATCGCTTACATGCCTCAGCGTTTTGGACTGTATCAAGACTTAAGCATTAAAGAAAATATGGATCTTTTCGCTAATCTTCAGGGTGTTCCGGAAGGTGAACGAAAAGACAAATATGGTCAGCTTTTATCGATGACGGATTTAGCTCCGTTTGCCAACCGTTTAGCAGGCAAGCTTTCTGGGGGTATGAAGCAAAAGCTTGCGCTGGCCTGCGCTCTGATCCATGACCCCGAATTATTGATTCTGGATGAACCGACCGCAGGTGTTGATCCGGTCTCGCGAGAAGAGCTCTGGAAAATTCTTAAGGCAGCGGTAGCTCAAAAAGGCATGAGCGTGCTCGTGAGCACCGCTTACCTGGATGAAGCAGCCATGTGCCATGATGTGTACATCATCAATAAAGGCGTGATCTTGGCGCAGGGGACTCCTGAAGCGCTGACAGAACCTTATAAGAATCGAGTCTATTTTGCCCGAGCCGACGGCCGTACGCCTCGTCAGATGCTTGATCTGGCGTCACATTCCTCAATGATTTTGGACTCAACTCCTTCGGGAGACGGGGTGAGGCTGCTTTTGAAGAAAGACGCGGATCTTACAGAGGCAGCCAAGGAACTCGATATTCCGGAACTCAGTCCTCAACCGCCGAGGCTGGAAGATGCGTTCATGTCTCTTTTGATCGCAGCGGATAAACCTCAGAAGGATTTTGGAGAAAATGCCGGCATAGAAAACACAAAAATTGACGATGGAAAGCCAGTCATTCTCGTTGAGAACCTTGTTAAGAAATTCGGCAATTTTGTTGCCGTCGACGATACCTCTTTTAGTGTTAAACGCGGAGAGATATTCGGATTGCTCGGACCGAACGGTGCCGGCAAAACTACAACTTTTCGTATTTTATGCGGTCTTCTTCCAGCAACTTCGGGTAAGGTTGAGGTTGCAGGTTTCGATCTCCGAACCGCCAGAGCTTCTGCTCGGCGCACAGTCGGTTACGTAGCTCAGTTTTTTTCTCTTTACAGCATTTTTTCCGTGGGATTTAATCTTAAGTTCTACGGCGGTGCCTACGGATTATTCGGGAACAAATTAAAGACGGCCATGGACACGGTTGTCAGGCGCTTCGGCCTAACTGGACTTATCAGTAAAAAAGCGGGCGGTTTAAATGACGGCTACAAAAAGCGTCTTTCGATGGCTGCTGCTTTGATGCACAATCCTGATATCTTGTTCCTTGACGAGCCGACGAGTTCCATTGATCCGCTTGCGCGACGTGTGTTCTGGCGAAGCATCAATAGGCTTGCGGATGAAGGCAAAGCCATCATTGTGACGACGCACTTTATGGAGGAAGCGGAGTACTGCACGCGCATTGCGATTCAAGACAGAGGACATATGCTGGCCCTTGGCAGCCCTAAGGAAGTTAAAGCGGTAGCCGGGCTCCCGGAGACAGCCAACATGAACGAAGCGTTTATTAAGATCGTTAAAGCTTACGGCGAGGCAGGGTCAGCAGATGATTAACTCCGATTTTTTGCGCCGATTACGCGCACTGACTATTAAAGAGTGGTGCCAATTAATTAGGGATCCAAGCTCATTCGCTGTCGGACTTGTGCTTCCTTTAGTTCTTATTTTTATTTTTGGCAGCGGCCTTTCTCTGGACTTAGGCAACACTCCGATTGCTGTCATCAACCAAGCGCCCGGTCAGGTTTCGTATGCGATTGAACAAGGGTTTAAAGGTTCTCCCTATTTAACTCCGATTCGATGCGGCAATATTAAAGAGGCGGAAAGCCTCATGAGGAAGAAAGAAGTAAAGGGGATCGTCGTGATTCCCAGTAATTTCGCCGGTCAATTTCAAGCCGGGAAAGGGAAGCTGCAGCTTGTAGTGCACGGCGTTGACACAGTGAGTGCTTCCTCACTCGAACGCTATATTCAGCAGTCCGTTCAACTTAGTTTGGGAAAACTGGGTTATTCACCCGAGAAAGGTGCCGTACCGGTGGTTCGGCTCTGGTTTAATGCAGCAAACTCTTCCACATGGTATTTTGTTCCCGGGCTTGTGGTTATCGTGATTACGATTGTCGGTGCATTTCTTACGGCACTTGTGATTGCACGAGAGTGGGAGCGCGGGACGATGGAAATGTTGTTTTCGACGCCGGTCAAGCCCGCGGAGATTCTGCTCTCAAAGGTGATTCCGTATTTTATTGTCGGCATAGGCGGTTTGTTTCTTTGCCTCTTTGCAGCACGGTTCATTTTTGAGGTTCCGATTGAAGGATCTCTGACAGTTATTATCGGGTCCTCATGCATATACCTTCTGACGGCATTAGGCGCCGGTCTTTGGATTTCTGGTATCACTAAAAATCAATTTTTGGCCTCTCAGCTCGTGATTATTATTAGTTTTTTGCCGAGTGTGATGCTGAGCGGCTTTGTTTTTGACCTGAGAAACGTTCCGTCTGCTATTTCAGCGGTTTCATATGTTCTCCCGCCGACCTATTTTATGGAGCTCATTCGCGCTTCTTTTCTATCAGGGACAGATGCCGTAACGGTATTAAAGGACGTGTCGATTCTCACCGGGTATGCCTTTTTATTTTTCTTCTTTGTGACAAGAACACTTAAGAAGACATTGGAGAAAAAATGACCTTTGGTGAATGGCTAAAGTGGTTTGGCAATCTCTTCGTGAAGGAAATTCTCACGTACTTTATCGATCCGGCTTCCAGGTTTATTTTGATCGTGCCTTTGATTATTCAGATTTTTTTGTTCGGTTACACCGCAACATTTGATTTGAACCATGCACCGATCGTCGTTTTGAACGAATCCCACGGCAAATATTCTCAGCAACTGGTGGCTCAAGTCGGCGCATCTCCGACTTTCTATATTCGTCGATACTTGCAGAATGCTTCTCAGATGAAAGATGAGCTTAATCCTCGAGATTCGCTAGCGATTGTCCACATTCAATCAGATTTTGATTCAAAGCTCGCGCAAGGCAAGGAAGGTCCCGTACAGATAATTACGGACGGGAGAAACTCAACAACAGCCGGTCTTGCCGCCGCAGAGCTTTCAATGATCATTCAAGACTTTAATCATCGTTATGTCGGTGTTCCGGAGGGTATCAACGTTGAAATGCGGGCCTGGTATAACCCGAATCTTCAAACGCAATGGAATATTGTGACAGCGCTCATCGGCACCCTGAGTTTTATTCAGGTCCTCATGCTATCGGCTCTGTCGGTGGCTCGGGAACGAGAGTACGGAACGTTTGATCAGCTGCTTGTTTCGCCATACAGACCTTTTGAAATCCTTCTGGCGAAAGCGACGCCTCCGATCTTTATCGGTATTGCTCAAACCTTTATTGTCGTTCTTTTTGCGGTGTTTTGGTTTGATATTCCCATGCGAGGGTCTCTTTTACCGCTTTATTTCGGGATTTTCATTTTTACGTTATCGACAGTCGGAACCGGACTGGCGATTTCTTCCATATCGCAGACGATGCAGCAGGCAATGATTTTCTCGTTTGTGCTGATTGTTCCAATGGTTATTTTGTCCGGTCTTGTCACACCGGTATACAACATGCCGGAAATCCTGCAGGTTCTGACATATGCCGATCCCTTGAGGTTTGCCCTTGAATATGTTCACGGCGTTTATCTTGAGAACTTATCCATATCAGAACTTTGGGGACAGCTTCTTCCCATGCTGATTACTGCTGTCATCACTTTGCCGTTCGCTGCGTTCTTCTTCCGCCGTTCACTATAGTGATTGTCAGAAACGTGAGTTTAAGACCGTAAAAACAGAAGGCCGAATCTGTCAAAGATTCGGCCCCTGTCTCAATCAGATCTGCTTAGCTGATCTTTTTGTAGGCTTCGTTGGCTAGTTTCTTGCCAAGTTCAACGCCCGGCTGGTCAAAAGCGTTAATGCCGAAAAGCGTTCCCAGCATTGTGGTCTTATGCTCATACATGGCCATTAAAGCACCTAATGTCTCAGGAGTGAGCTCTTCAATGGAAACTGTGGAAACCACATTGAAATACTTGCTCTTCGGATCCCTGGTTACGAGCGCTTCCGTCTGAGCTTTGGCGTTAGCCATTAAGACGCGATGCAGTTCCTTGTGAGCGTGGCCAGGTTTCTCGCACCAAAAGACGTCGATAGCGTTCTTTGCTGTTCCTTCACGAAGGAATTGATAGAAAGAATGCTGAGATTCATTTCCGTGTCCGCCCCAAACCGCTAAAGAGGTTTTGCCGATCACCGGCGTTCCGTCGGCAGCAGTACTCTTGCCTAAACTTTCCATTTCCAGCTGCTGCAGCCAGTCAACCATGACACGAAGACGTTCGTCATAAGGGAGGAAGCAGTAAGAAGAAACGTCGAGTTTTTCCGAGTTCCAGTAGGCGAACATGGCCATGAGCGCGGGCAGATTGTTCTGCAGCGGAGCGGTCGAAGCATGTTGGTCCATCGCATGGGCGCCCGCAAGGAATCGTTTGAAAGTATCTGCGCCGAGAGCGATTGCGACCGGCAAGCCGATGGCACCCCAAACAGAGAAGCGGCCTCCGACCCAGTCCCAAATGGGAAAAAAGTTTCCTTTCGGCAATCCGAACTGTTCCGCAGCATCCGGTTTGGCGGAGACCACTACGACGTGATGCTTGAAATCTTTTTCAGGGATTCCGGCTTTTTTCAGCCAATCCAAAATTTCCTGAGTATTCGCTCTGGTTTCCTGAGTTTTAAAGCTCTTGGAAGAGATGACAATCAGGGTAGAAAAAGGGTCCAAAACAGAAGTAATTCGATCAAAAATTACGCCGTCAGCAGAAGCGAGAAAGTGTAGTTTGATTTCCGGTTTATTAGGACGAAGTGCGTTGTATACGCATTTCGGCCCCATATCGGAACCGCCGATACCGATATTAATGACATCGGTGATTCGGTCGCCGGAACAGCCGCGCCATTTCCAGTTGCGGACATCTTCGGCAAACTTACAAAATGCTTCCAGTGTCTGGTGAACTTCTGCGGCATGAGGAGCGTCAGGAGAAGGGTCTCGCAAAGAGGTATGAAGGGCGGAACGATGTTCGCTGGCATTAACAATCTTTCCTTTACGCATTTCGTTAAAGGATTCGATCATCTTTTTCTCTTTGACAAAGTCAATGAGAGAAAGGAGCTCCTTCTGGTTAATTCTTTGCCGTCCGATATCCAAAGTAATGCCGCAGGCACTCTTTTGATAATTCTCAAAAGAGTCTCGGATAAAAGGTGTAACGGTTAAAGACTTCATTGTCGTGTCTGTTTGAAATCAATCCATCAATTATGACGCAGACCGCGATTATTGAGAAGTCAGACGGCGCTTTCAATGACGCTTATCTTCACCGATTAAGTGCAGAGAGTCTTCCTTGGATTGATTGTGATGATGTTTGAAAATCACCGCCAGCATCGAGCAGCCGACAAAGCATCCGAAGAGCACCATGATGGTGACGGTTCCGAGACCTGACTTAATGAGCAGGGAATAGAGGCCAAGCATGACGAGAATAGAAGAGTTCTCATTGAAATTCTGGACGGCGATTGAGCGGCCGGCGCTCATAAGAACGTGGCCGCGGTGCTGTAGTACAGCGTTCATCGGAACAACGAAGAAACCGGCCATCATGCCCACGCTGACTAACAATAAGCAGGCAATCGCAATGGCAAAGGAGATATGGAAGCCGAAGATGTCAAAGCCGCCGGGAATCCAAGAGGCTTTATAGAAAGACATGACGGCAACAGAGAAGCCCATCAGAACGCCGATCGGAAGGACATCTACGCTCTTTCTTAAGCTGACGTAGGCTGCAGCCAGAACGGCACCGATAGCGATACCGATGGCGACGACGCCTTGAAGAATGGCAGCCTTAGAGAGGTCCAGTCCGAGATTGGAGTCCGCCCAAGCCAGGACGAGGAACTGAAGGGTGGCGCCGGCGCCCCAAAAGAGCGTTGTCACGGACAAGGAGATCTGACCAAGTTTGTCGTGCCAAAGCAGGGAGCAGGATTTTCCGAAATTGACGAGAGTATGAATAGGGCGGAAGTCTTGTTTAGGGTAGCGTGCTCCTGTATCCGGAATTAAGAGGTTTACAGCGGCCGCTGCGGCATAAACAAAAATCATGACAGCAATCGCAGCCTGAGCGGCATTGTGGACGCCGAAGATATGGTGACCTTGGACGAAATGGTCAATCATCGGAGAAATTAACAAGCCGCCTAAACCAGTACCCAAAATAATAGAGGCGACTGTCAAACCTTCAATCCAGCCGTTGGCTTTTACAAGTTTTTCCGGCGGAAGCAGCTCCGTGAGAATGCCGTATTTTGCCGGCGAGTAGGCAGCGGCTCCAAGACCCACGATGGCGTAAGCGAGAAGAGGGTGCGTGCCGAACAGCATGATGATGCAGCCGACGGTTTTTACCGCGTTGGTGATAAACATCACGCGGCCTTTTGGCATTGAATCAGCGAAGATGCCGACCCAAGCAGCGAAGATGACGTAGCTCACTACAAAGAACAGTTTCAGGAGCGGTGTCATCCATGCCGGCTCATTCAGAGTCGTCAACAGAGCAATCGCGGCGATGAGAAGGGCGTTGTCGGCCAGGGAAGAAAGAAACTGCGCCAACATAATGCTGTAAAAACCTTTGGTCATCGTCGTCCTCTATTTATGGAATAACCGTATAGTTTAATCTACGCGCCCGATTGCACTGCCTTTTGTTACTGCGCTTTGGGTCAATATTTTTTCATTAATGAAATTGGACAGAAAGCTATAAAAGCGGAGCAATTTGCTTTCGGCGCTCTTCTTCCTGCTGCAAAGGTAATAGAAATGGAAACTGAGAGAAGGAAGGAACTATTAAGAGTCGAGATAACTGTTTGTGTTAGAAGAATACCTAATTAAGGTTATATTGATAAAGGCTTAAACTAAAAAAACCGCTTAGCTTTATCCACATTCCAATGCCGTAATCAAATCATATTTCGCTAAAACGATGACACGGAACCCCACGGTTGGTGTTTCGGAGGTGTCGTTGTGTTCTTAAAAGGCGAAATATGAACAAATTACTTAATCTATACGGCGTCAAGATTCACTCGGAATGCGCTTTTCTGTCCTACCTCAGAGACTCACGAAACGAAATTGAGGCTTTTTCTTCCAGTTACTTGCAAAGAAAGATTGGGAACCTTTTGTTCTCTATTCCAGCTAATGAAGCCTCTTCAGGTTTGAACCAAGTTGTTCCTTTCCTTGGCTCTTCCGACAGTTGGGATGGACTGATTTCTAGACCAGAGACTGAGGCTTCTCAGGACAGCGTCTCCATCAAACCAAAAATCGGAGGCAATTATACAAGGGACAGTTTGATGTTCCTTCCTAATCAAACCGATGTCGGTTTTAATACGACGGTTGGCAATGAAGTAACTTTCAAACCTTCTGGTATTCTTATCGGTCTTAATTCAGAGCACGGAGACACAAAGTTCGGGCATCCTGATGAGACAGTCAATGGCTGGATTCAAAAGGTCAGGTTCGTTCCGGCCGTGAGGGAAAAGAGCTTTTCAATAGGGGCTCGACGGGAAATTCTCGTGGAGACAAAGTACGGTCTTTTGGTCTTGGCTGATTTAAAAGGACTAAGCCGCGGATTGGATGCCGGAGAACAAATCTCTTGTCAGTGTGTGTTGACGGCGACTTTTGAAAGAGGAGATTTCGTTAGCAGACAAAACCCAGTCGCACAAGTGTACTCAGTCATACAAGGTGCATTGACGGAAAACAAGCCTGAGAAATTTTCTCGGTTTTTCTTGAAAAATTGTAGCTATCGCGTGGTCGAACACCCGATACTCAAAAATAAACGAGCTCAGACTTTCACTCAGGTCGTTGGAAACTGCGGCTATGCCAAGATCGTGAGAAGCAACAATCAGGCTTTGATTCGTGACAGGAAAAGTGTCTTAGTTTGGAAAACGCCTATCGGGATTTTCGTATTGGCGTTTGATCTTACTACAGAAGGCGTCAGCGGCGCTTATGTTGATGCAGCAGAAAATTACTCTCTAAAGGAGGAGGTGCTGTTTTTCCGCTGGGTGGACTGCGAAGGAAACTTATTGCCTTAATCGCGTAGTTTTGGTGGTCGGCAAATAAAGCCGATCACTTAATGATCAAAAATGTATTCACTTCCACCAAGCTACAGCTCTTGTAGGAGCTCCATCGGCGTTCTTAATTTTCAGAGGAAAGCAAGAAAAGTTGAATAAACCACTCCCGCATTGATCTAAATTGGTCAAATTTTCAATGTTGATGATTTGCTTGTTTCTGAAGAGCTTTTTATGACGATACAAGCTTATGTCTGAGATCGGATCAATACCCATGACGTCGAAGCCGATGCCTTTGTAATTTTTGGACGAGATAAATTCAAGAACTTCGTCGTCGATGCATGGGTAGTCGCCAAAATATTCTTCTGATCCCCAAAACTTGTCCCAGCCAGTATTGAATAAGAGAAAGTCCGCCGCCTCAACGTCTTCTCCGGCCCTATTGATCTCTGCCATTGTTATGGACTCTCTAGGTCTCAGATGCCTACAGTCAATGACAATGGCTTGGCCGATGAACTGCGTCAGAGGCAGCAGATCAAGAGTGAGTCCGGTTTCATAAACATGAGCCGGAGGATCGATATGTGTACCTACATGCGAGTAAATACAAATGAGTGATTCGCGATAACCGTCTTTTTCATAAGAAGCCACGGTTGTTAAGTGCGGTTTTTCGGAACCCGGAAAAACAGGCGTAGTTTTGGCAATAGTGTGGCTCAGGTCAATTATCTTCATAACAGTCACCATATTTACAGAGTTCTTTACTTTTCCCTTATTGGGGTAGCAACTTGATTAGTTAAAAAAAATTTTAGAGTGCAACATCAGAACAGACCGCTTTTTCTATAGGTAAGCTATCTTGATAAGCAATGGTCATTTTTTGATGGTTCCTATGTTAACCACAATTCTGTTAGAATCGTCGTCTCCCGTGGAAAGGTGGCAGAGTGGTCGAATGCGCCGGACTCGAAATCCGGTATACGGTTATACCGTATCGAGGGTTCAAATCCCTCCCTTTCCGCCATTTTTCTACTTAATTCCCCCTTAACACATTTTCTCCTCTCTACGAAGGCTTCGGCATTTCAGAGAAAACTGATAGTATCTTTAATAGCTTTATTCTTGTTTAGAAATGTTCTTTAAAAGCTTAGCAGTAAGCCGATTAGTGTAATGTTGTAACCATTTTAAGTGAGTTCCCCGCGCAAGCGGGGATGAACCGTCTCCCCAGTCAGTGAGGTTATTGGAATAGAAGAGTTCCCCGCGCAAGCGGGGATGAACCGCGCTCCTACCATGTCTAAAAAGAGAGATAGACGAGTTCCCCGCGCAAGCGGGGATGAACCGTATTGGGATTACAAAGTATCGCCGCTCGAGATGAGTTCCCCGCGCAAGCGGGGATGAACCGAAATTACCGACGATTGTTTTTAGACCGTCAAAGAGTTCCCCGCGCAAGCGGGGATGAACCGCCGTACAAGGAAAATATCGAGATAAGCAAGGCGAGTTCCCCGCGCAAGCGGGGATGAACCGACGTTTTACTGACGCTGAAACAATTTCCGCTACGAGTTCCCCGCGCAAGCGGGGATGAACCGGTTCCCGGCTGGAACTCTGAACTGGAATCCAGGAGTTCCCCGCGCAAGCGGGGATGAACCGTACGACGGCTCTATCGTTAATACGTTTGAAAAGAGTTCCCCGCGCAAGCGGGGATGAACCGTACCGATGTCTGCAGCCAAACGGTCCGCATTCGAGTTCCCCGCGCAAGCGGGGATGAACCGCCCGACGCCTTCTCGGAAAATGGGCGTGATCGGAGTTCCCCGCTCAAGCGGGGATGGTTCGGACTTACACTGCATGAAGGTAATGCTGGAGAGTTCTCCGCTCGAGGAAAATGATTGTCAGAAGCTTAGAAATTGCCTAGCTTTTCCTGTTCTGAAGAGAGGGTAAGGTCTTAGATTTTTTCCTTTTTAATTTGAAGCGATCCAATTGAACTTTTCAAAAGGTAAGGTTTCCTTGTGTACATTCAATTAGCAAGCCAAGTAATTCTACTTTGGTTTTGGTTGGACCGCTTCGTTGTAAAATCTCAAAATAAATCAAATTCAACCCCTTGACAGCGTCCTTTGTATATATTGAAAAGATTGTATTGTTTCCTCGAGGGTTCGAGCCATGGAAATGGACCTAACAACTAGAATTATCGCCATTGTTGTTCTCATTCTTTTCAGCGGTTATTTCTCTATGGCAGAGATTTCGCTAGCCGCATCTCCTAAAGTTAAATTGCATCAAGCATTAGATGCGGGGGATAAACGAGCACAAAAAGTGCTGGATCTTCAAGTTAAACCAGGTCCGTTCTTCTCAGTGATTCAAATTGGCCTAAATGCCATTGCCATCTTGGGAGGTATTATCGGTGAGACGCTTTTTTCTCCGTTCTTTGAGAAGCTGTTCCTTTATTTCTGCTCCCCTGAACTGGCTTCTTCCTTAGGGTTCTTCTGCTCTTTCTTTACAATTACGATGGTTTTCGTGCTGTTTGCAGACTTGATTCCCAAACGTATCGGTTTAAATAAGCCTGTTCCCTTGGCCTTGATGCTCATCGGTTCGATGATGTTTTTAATTTGGCTCTTCAAACCGTTCGTTTGGCTGTTAACAGAGATGAGCAACGGCATCCTTAAACTCATGGGATTGCCGACAAAGAATGAAACCACGATTACCAGCGAGGATATTCTTGCTACTGTCGGTGCCGGAACAGAAGCCGGCCTTTTGGACAGCAGTGAGCAGGAAGCGATCGAAAACGTGATGTCTCTCGAAGATCGTTTAGTTACGAGCGCCATGACTCCTCGAGATTCGGTTACTTATTTCAAAATCAGCGATACCTTTGAGAAGATTCGCCCATTAATCGAAAGCAATCCGCATAGTAAATATCTGGTTTGCGATTCGACAATTGACCGAGTGTTAGGTTACGTTGACTCCAAGAACTTGCTTTGCAAAGCCCTGGAAAATGACAAATTCTCTTTGAAGGAAAAGGGTCTGGTTAAAACCATTCCGATGATTCCGGATTCTCTTTCTTTATCTGAAGCACTTGATACGTTTAAGAAGCAGGGCAGGGACTTTGCCGCGGTTGTCAATGAATATGCTTTAACGGTCGGCATCATTACGTTAGGCGACGTCATGAGTACAGTGATGGGTAGCCTCGTTCAAACAGAGGAGAACTCATACATTGTTCAGCGTGATGACGGTACGTGGCTGTTGGACGGTTCAACTCCGATTGAGGATGTGGAGCGGACCTTTGAAATAGAGAAGATGCCGGAAGAAGAAACCTATGAAACCATTGCCGGCTTCATGATGTATATGCTTCGCAAGATTCCGAAGTTAACGGATAAGGTTGAGTATGCCGGTTATCGCTTCGAAGTGATCGACATGGAAATGAATCGAATCGACCAGATCCTGGTGACGAAACTGCCAATCACCAAGGAAGATCTGGATTAGTTTTAATGGGAAGCGGTTGAGTCGAAAGGTTCAACCGCTTTGCTCTAGAAGTTTGGTTCAAAAATTCCGTAAACCACAATGCCGACAATCAGCGCGGCCAAAATGGCAATGAGCCATGTGAAGAACGTCGTCTTTGGCGGACGTTCAATCTTGTCCAGTTCGGCATTGCATTCGGGACAGTGCGTAGCGATGAGGCGGCCTTCTTTGAATTCAGCTTTAGGCAGGATTGGTTTTCCGCAGTGCGGACATTTCATGCGAAGATCAACGCTGGCACTGCTGCTACTGGAATCGTGGAGGGCTTGGGAGCGATGAAACAGTCGAATAGCAAACGGCTGATCCTCAATCAAATTAAATTCAACAACGTCTTTTAATACGGGTAAGTAGCCCGTTTCCAGCTGGTCGGATACAAAGGTGTAGATGTTGCCGTGTCCGCAGTTGATTTTCCCTGCGTTTCCGTCATCCAATACTTCTGTTACAACGCCCTTTAAAACAGGGGTTTTCGGATCAAGCTCATTTGTCATTTGCAATCAAAATCTCTTCGTTTGTTCGAGCAAATTAAACTAAAAAGGAAGTCCAAAACGGACAAATCACTCAAACTGAGGAAAACTGAAGCGTATTCCGTTAATTTGAATCACCCGTATTTTCAGCTAAGAAAGACAAGCCGCAAAACGGATTAATCCGTTCGAACTTGGTTAAACTTAAGACTTTATTAATAACAATACCAAGACAGCAGGACCCATGGAAATAACTTTCGGCGTGTTGATCTTTTGTATCGTTGCGTTCTTCGTTGCAGGATTTATTGACTCAATTGCAGGCGGCGCCGGATTTGTGACGGCTCCCTCGCTTCTGCTGATTGGGATGCCGCCGCACATGGCGCTCGGAACAGGAAAGCTAGCGACAAGTATCGGCTCCGTTGTGGCGCTTTGGACTTTTTGGCGAAGCAACCTAATTTTGAAGAAGATCGTTCCTGTCGGCGTGCTCTCCGCCATGGCGGGTGCTTCTTTCGGCGCGTTTTGTGCGCTTCAGATTGACGGCGCAACCATGGGCAAGGTCATTGTGATCATGCTACCGCTCGGGATTCTGTTTACAGTTCTCACCGGCGGTTTCAAACTCACGGAAGGGGAACTGCCTAAAGATCACTTCTGGCTTCGTGTTGTTCTCATCGGTGTATTAATCGGTTTTTATGAAGGATTTTTTGGTCCGGGCGCCGGAACGTTCTTTTTGATTGCGCTGCATGTGTTTTTAAAGATCGGAATGGTCCAGTCGTCCGGCACTGCCAAGGCTTTTAATATCGCAGCCAACTTTGCTGCGTTTATGACTTTTGCTTCCGGTGCTGCCGTTTGTTATGAAATCGCCATCCCGTGCGCTATTGCCAGCATGCTGGGAAATCGAGTAGGGGCTTATTACGCGATTAAGATCGGCGGTAAATTCGTCCGAAACATTCTCTACATCGTTCTAATTATTTTGATGGTTTCGCTGGTCTACAAATTTTTTATTGCTTCCTAAATTCCAAGTATTAGGCAATAGGTAAAAATACTTCACGCTGCCGCGTCGCGTTTACGGAGCAACCACTAGTGACGAACTACTGATGGTGGGTTAAAGTGGAGAAATATAGTTGAATGACCAGTAAAGCAGGGCACAATCTCGTTGCGGCTCAACCCTTCCTGATAAATTTCCATCGTTAAGAAAAAATGCAGGTTATTGAGAATAAAGAGAATTTCAGCGGAAGTCGTCTTTGCGTTTCTGCGACAGGATCCGCCTTCATGGACGGTTTTGTCCTGACGTCTCAAGGCTTCATTTTTCTTCTTGCCCAAAGCGTCTTTCAGTTTTCTGCACTTGAACTCGGACTTGTAGCAACAGCCTATGTATTGGGAAGCTTTATCGGCTCCATGGGATTTGGCAAAATCGCCGACGTTTACGGAAGGGCGGTTCTTTTCCGAACTGTTCCCTGGTTCGTTGCAGCTTTATCGATTGCCCAATTCGTTAATTTCAGTCCCTTAAGCTGGTTTATTTCAAGATTTTTGTTTGGTTTAGCGATTGGAGGGGATTCTCCGATCGCTCAAGCCATGCTGTCTGAGAACTCTCCCAAATCTCTTCGTGCGAAACGGTTGATTCTCTTAATGACAGCTTGGTTTATCGGTGCGATAGCCGCGGCTGTTTGTGCCTATATGACGGTTAAAGCCGGTCTGCCCTGGGAGTTTTTTGCTGCGATTCCCTGCGTTATCGGACTGATCTTAGGAGTTGCTCGTTTTAATGCTCCGGAGTCCGTTCAGTGGTTAAAAAGCAAGGGCCGAATCAAGCAAGCGGAAGAGAGCCGTCTTCGTTTAGGTATTGAAGCTGAAGAAGCAAAACATGAAGTAAAGGCGGCTTATCAGGCAGCCTTGTTTAAGCCAATAAACCTAAAAAATCTTGCATACCTTTCTGTTTTTTGGATTTGCCAAGCGATTCCGGTAACGGTTCTTTTGATGTTTGGCCCGGTTCTTATCGGAGCATTAGGAACTTCGAACTTTGACACTGACGTCGGACAACTGGTCCTGACTGACTCATTCTTCCTTATCGGCAGCCTTGCCGCCATAAAAATTGTTCCGCATTTTGCACGCCGGCCCGTTTCGGAATTATGGCTGTGTCCTTGGCTCTCTTGTCTCCGGGCCAAGTCCTAACAAATTTCGTTGTTTGTCTGTTGCTCTCGATCTACGCATTGAGCTATGGCGTCCAGAGCGTATTGGATTATGTTTATCCGGCTGAATTGTTTCCTACATCCATTCGGTCCACAGCACTCGGCATTCTCGGAAGTGTCTCCAGGGTCGGTGTTTTTGTCGTAACCCTCGGTTTCCCAATGGCTTTTGAGGGTTTGGGCGTCAGCAGTGTACTCTTGATCGGTGCGGCTATATCCATGTTCGGTTTCGTTATTTCATGGCTTTTTGCCCCGGAACCGTCCCATCATTAATCGGTTCGTTTTAAAAATATAAGGGAAAATACTTAGGATTGTTGCATTAATAAAACAGTCTAAACAGACTGTTTGATCCTATAATTCTCTCAACAGTCTAGTTAGACTGTTTTGATTAACGAACATTTCTCTTCGGTAAACACTATGTTCAAAACATCGATTCTTTTTACTGCATTACTTTCTGCGGCTGCTCTTACTTCTGTTTCTGCTGCTCCTGTTCAGACAGAGGGTACCGGCATCGGTAAACACGGCGATATTAAACTTGCCGTGACTTTTGACAACGGCAAAATCCAGGACATCAAAGTTCTGGAAGACCACGAAAACAAGGTCTTGGCCGCCAAGGTCTTCACAGATCTCAAAGATGCCGTTATCGCCAACAACTCCGTTAAGGTCGACGGTATTGCCGGCGCGACTTTCTCCTCTAAAGGTTTCTTAAACGCCGTCAGTGATGCAGCAAAGAAAGCCGGTGTCAAACTCTCCGACAAGGTCAAGAAAGATAAAAAAGCTGACGCAGCCATGCCTGCCGTTCAGAATTACGACGTAGTGGTTATCGGTGCAGGCGGTGCGGGTTTTGCTGCCGCAGTTGAAGCTAAGAGCAAAGGCGCTAACGTTGTTCTTATTGAAAAAATGCCGACCGTCGGCGGAAACTCTCTGATTTCCGGCGCTGAAATGAACGTTCCGAATTCTTGGGTTCAGAACAAACTCAATATTAAGGACGACACTCCTGCCAGAATGGCTGCCGATACGCTTAAGGGCGGCGACTTCCAGGGCGACCCTGAAATCGTCGGCGTTATGACAACGAACGCTCTTCCGACAGCTGAGTGGCTGAGAGACACGGTCGGTGTCAATTTTGAAAAAGACAACGTCTTCCAATTCGGCGGTCACTCCAGAAAAAGAGCCCTGATTCCGGAAGGCCATACCGGTACAGAAGTCATTACCAAGTTCTCCGCTCTTGCCGACAAGATGGGCATTCCGGTTATTACTAACATGAAGGCCGAAGAATTGGTCAAAGACAAAGACGGCCGCGTCGTTGCCGTGAAAGCTATTTCCGGCGGTAAGGAGTACACCTTCAACGCTAAAGGCGGTGTTGTTTTAGCTACCGGCGGTTTCGGCGCCAATGCTCAGATGGTTAAGAAGTACAACCCTGCTATTGACGAACGCTTTAAGACAACCGACGCCCCCGGAACCACCGGTGAAGCTCTGTACATGGCAGAGAAGGCCGGCGGTCAGCTCGTCAACATGGGCTACATCCAGACCTATCCGATCTGCGACCCGATCTCCGGCGTGATCGAACTGATTGCAGACGCACGTTTTGACGGCGCCATTTTGGTTAACCAGGAAGGCAAGCGTTTCGTTGAAGAACTCGAACGCCGCGACGTCATCTCCAACGCTATCCTGAAGCAGCCCGGTGCTTACTGCTATGTTCTGTGGAACGACAACATCGGTAAGATTTCGAACACCGTGAAGATTCACGACACGGAATATAAGACCTTCACGAAGCAGGGCATTATGCACACGTCCGACACACTGAAGGGTGCAGCAGACTACTTCCACATTCCTTACGCCAACCTCAAGGCCACGGTTGACCGCGTCAGCCAGATGGCTAAAGACGGCGGCAAAGACTTAGACTTCCATAACCGCGGCGGTCTGAAAGATCTGTCTACCGGCAAGTATTACATCATCAAAGCCGTTCCTTCTACACACCACACGATGGGCGGTTTGAAGATCAATACCAAGGCTGAAGTTTTGGATAAAAACGGCAAGCCGATTCCGGGCCTCTTTGCAGCCGGTGAAGTCACAGGTACGACCCACGGTACCAACCGTCTCGGCGGCAATGCTTATACAGACATCATGGTCTTCGGCCGTATCGCTGGCGACGGTGCCGCTGCTGAAGCAAAAGCCCGCTAATTCTCAGCTCTATTAAAAATCTCATATTTTGATCCTCCCGCCAAGCACGGGAGGACCGGGGGCTTTGCGCCCCCAATTTTCTACCCTTGGAAATTCAAAATGAAAACATTAAAGTTAAGTGCGTGTGTGATTGCTATCTTTGCAGCTATGAACGCGAATGCCGTCGAACTCAACGGAAAAAATCTGACTCAGCAAGATGCTTGGGCCATCGCCGAGGGCGCTCCTGTCAGTATTGCCCCTGAAGCAATGAACCGCGTGCAGAAGTCTTACGACCTGGTTTTGGATGCCGCTAAAAACGGTCGAGAAATTTACGGTCTCACCGTCGGTGTCGGTCTCAACAAAGACCATAAAGTCCTTTCTGCCAACGGTGAATTAAGTGACGAAGTTAAAGCAGCCAGCCGCCGTTTCAACTACAGCACCTTGAGAAGTCACAGCGTTGCGGCTGGTCCGATTCTTGATCCGAAACTGGTTCGTTTGGCCATGGCCATTCGTTTGAACACACTGCTGAACGGCGGTTCCGGCGTCCAGCCGAGAGTTGCAGAACTTTATGCCGAATTCTTGAATAAAGGTGTCACACCGGTAATCCCGACAAAGGGCAGCTTAGGGGATGCTGACATTACTTTAGCTTCACACGTCGGTTCCGCCATGATCGGCGAATGGAAAGTTTTAGTGGACGGAAAAGAAGTTCCCGCTGCTGAAGCTTTGAAAGCTAAAAACATCAAACCTCTGATTCCGGAAGGCAAAGATGCTTTAGGCATTTTGTCCAACAGCTCCGTAGCTATGGCGCTTACGATGGATGCAGCTAAGGCCATGGGTCAGATTCTGAAAGTTTCTCCGATTGTTTACGGCATCAGCCTGGAAGGTTTGAACGGCAACGTTGCCCCGTTCCTTTCTCAGACAACAGCTTTCCATCCGTTCCCCGGACTGCAGGAAAAGGCTAAAGAACTGCGTGAAGTGCTCGCCGGTTCTTATCTCTGGAAGAAAGATCCGAGCAGAAGACTGCAGGATCCTCTGAGCTTCCGCACAACGGTTTACACATTGTCTGAAGCACAGAATGCACTTAATGACCTGAACAAAGTGATCGATGTTCAGATCAACTCTTCTGATGATAACCCCGGCGTGATGGTTAATGCCGACAAGGCTGATACTCAGTACGACCAGGTCGCTCAGTATTTCATTAAGACACCGAAAGCCGAAGGCGCCATTATCCCGACGGCTAACTTTGAAGTTCTGCCTGTCGCACTCGCCGTCCAGCGCGCAACCGTTGCTTTAGGTCATGTAGGACACAATGCCGTTCAGAGAACGATGCGTTTGGATGAACCGGCCTTTACCGACTTGTCTCGTTATCTGGCTGCTAAAGACAATTTAGGTCATGCCTTCGGTGCAACAGAAGACACTTTGGTTTCTATCTACGCTGAAAACATCGACTTAGCCAACCCGGTATCTCTGGACAGCTTCCCGGTTGAAGGCAACATCGAAGACTCTGCTTCGAATCTGCCGCGGGCCGCTCAGAGACTGAAACGCGCTACAGACAACACGTTCCTGGTTCTTTCCATGGAACTGCTTCACAACACTCAGGCAGCTGACTTGAGAAAGATGCAGAACAAGAACTTCAAGATGAGTCCTGCGACAGAAAAACTTTACAAGGCTTATCGAGTCAACAGCCCGTTCGTTGATCAGGACCGTATCTACACGATCGACCTCCAGAACGGAGACGAACTCCTGAAGAACTATCAGCCCTAATCATTAGAAGACAATTGAGCTGAGTTAATTTGAACGACCGGATCATTCGCCAAAGCGGCAGAATATCCGGTCGTTTTTTTTGATTGGCTGAATGCTTCGGAATACAAAAGAGAAAGCTGCGTAAGAGAGCCTGCGGACTCAGGTTTTACACTGATTGGCCGATGATACGGGAGGCTATTTCCTATTCGCGGAAGCTAAAATTAGGTCGAATAAAAGAAGGTGAGATTTATTCTCAAGAAAAAATGACGGAGACAACCTACAGACCCAGAGTAATGAGCGAGCGCGCGTTAAAGACACGCGCAAAAATTATGGATGCGACTCGTGCGTTTATTGTGCGAGAAGGGGTAGGACGTCTCTCAATCGATAAGATCGTTAAAGAATCCGGCACGAGCAAAGGTGCCTTTCTTTATCACTTTAAGAACCGTAAGGCGTTGTTTTGTGCATTGGTAGAAGAGTACGTCGACCATTTAAACGAGCGCATGAATTTTCACATGAGCAAGTACCAAGATGCCGAGGAACCTTTGATCCTCGGATATGCTTCTTGGTATGAAGACTTCGATAAAGATGATGGAGGTTTTGCGGTTCTGGGCGTTGCGCTGTTAGCGCTTCTTCTGCACGAGCCCGACGCGCTGAAACCTTTCCATGACTGGTACGCCAAGGTTTTTAAGATGGTTCAGGATTCTCCGATTAAGACGCCTCAGCTGCTCACTGCCATCATGGCCTTTGAAGGGTTCTTCTTTACGCACAAGATGGGATTTGACTCCTTAGATAAAGAGACGAAAGAAGCGACCTGGAAGTACATCATCGAGCAGGTTGCACCGCAGCCTAAAAGGAAAACGGTCGAGAGTTCTAAAGAAAAAATTTCCGCTTAATCGATCAATATCCGTAATTGGACAGAATCAGAGTCTTGGATTCATCCGCAGATGAGACAAGGCTCATCTCTTATGGACATTTCAGAGGAAGGGAAGCTCGGAAATCGCCTCTTTTTGCCGTCTGATAAGAGAGAAAAGAGGCTATATCCGGAAAATTTCTCCTCTTAGGTTCTCAAGACGGGAAACCTTATCCAAAGACAAGCAAAACACGGGCCATGAATGAAGATAATTGTTTCTAGTTGAAAATAAGGAAACATGAACAATGAACTCTTCAGACGGGATGTTGATTGTCAACGTGTCGGCAATCCAGGCAGTAGCGATTGCAGCGGTGACCTATTATTTCGGAGCTTGGCTGCGCAAAAAAGTTCCGTTTTTAGAAAAGTACTCCGTGCCGAGTCCGGTCGTGGGGGGTATGTTGGTTGCACTGGTACTTTCCTGCCTGGAATATTTCCATTTCATGAAAGTCAACTTTGACACCTCATTGCAGACGCTTTTAATGCTGGCTTTCTTTACGACAATCGGCCTGTCGGCCAGTCTGAAAATCGTTACGGAAGGCGGAAAGCTTTTAGTCTCGTTCTTATTTGTCATTACCATTCTTTGCGTTCTGCAGAACTTCTTGGGTATGGGCCTGGCAGAAATGATGGGATTGGATTTCCATTACGGTCTGCTGGCCGGTTCGGTTTCAATGATGGGCGGTCTAGGAACGTCTGCGGCTTTCGGTCCGTATTTTGAACAGACTTACGGCGTACAGGGCGGAACGGCAGTGGCCATTACGGCAGCCACTTTCGGCATGGTAGTGGCTTTGCTCATCGGTGCACCGTTTGCCGAGTGGCTCATTCGTAAGTACAAAGTCATTACTCCGAAAGAAGTTGATACGCCGGAGCCGGAACTGCATATTCCGGAAGATCTGGAAACGACAGTTGTTGAAGGAGAGAAAGATCCGACTTATACGCCGCAGCTGCTGAAGGCTGGAACGATCGTTGCCATCTGTATGGGTCTCGGTGCCGTTTTATCTCAGTACATGGGGCAGTACATCACGCTTCCGGCATATATTGGATCCATGATCGTGGCAGCAATCGTCAGAAACGTCGGAGATTTCTCCGGCAAATACACGGTCGAAGGCAAGGGAATGAACGCTATCGCCGAAATCAGCTTGGTGCTGTTCGTGACGATGGCCATTAATGGATTAAAGCTGCATGAACTTCTTAATCTTGCGCTTCCGCTCATGATCATTCTTGCCGGCCAAACCATCCTCATGGTGGTGTTTGCCTGGGCGATGTTCTTTATCTTCGGAAAAACCTACGACGCTGTGATGCTTTGCGCCGGCGGCATCGGTTTCTCCATGGGTTCGACGGCAAACGGCTTAGCCAATATGCAGGCTATTGCCGAGAAATACGGTTCGAGCCCGAGGGCGTGGCTCATCATTAGTTTGGTGGGCGCATTCCTCATCGACCTGATCAATGCGCTGTTAGTTACGTGGATGGGTGCTTGGTAAAAAGGCAGCTTTTTAGGCCCTGTTATCAAACGTAACAGGGCCGAATTTCAATTAATACGTAGTAACACTAATAATGCAAGTTAACGTCAAAATGAGCGTTGTTTTTCGTTTAGTGCCTTTCTTTTTCCATAGAATAAATACGTTCGTCAAGTTTTCTTGACGGCCTACTTAAAAATTATTTTATTTTTAATGGAGTTAAATCCGATGAAAAAACTCGTACTCTTGCTCGCCAGCTTCTGCTTGATGACCGCCGCTTCTGCTGCCTACAAAGACGGCACATACGAAGGTCAGGGCGATGGCAACCACGGTAAGATCGATGTTTCCGTCGTTATCAAAGGCGGCAAGATTGCCGATATTAAGGTCCTCAAACACACTGAAACCGACATGATCATTCAGGCTCCGATCGACAACATGATCCCTGAAATCATTAAGAAGAACGGCACTAAGGGTGTTGAAACTATCGCCGGAGCAACAAACTCCTCCAAGGGCATCCTTGCCGGTGTTAATGCTGCTCTTGCCAAGGCTCAGTAATATTTGCTGAAAAGTCTTTCTTTGCAAGAAGAAAGAACTCGGGAGGTCCCCCTTACGGACCTCCTTTCTTTTTTTTGCCAACGAAAAAAATCTTTTGGATGGAAAATACTCAGTTCGATAGAGTTGCGAGTAAGAAGCTCAGCTCGAGAATAATTCAAAATTTGTATTTTTCTAAATTCTCAGAGAGGAAATCAATAAGACGATTTTAAGAATGGAGGGTAAACTTATATTTTTGATACCTTCGTTAGTTTGTAACTAATGTTTTTTTCTAAATAAAGAATTTAATTGTTAAGTTTGAATCTGCCGTCCTATAATTTTCGTTTACTCGCATTAGCTATATTTATATAGTTCTTTCTTTCCAATAGGTTACGACTTAAAACACACTCTTATCTTTTTAGAACAAATCGGTGTTATATGTTCCTCTCTTTGTGCATGAGAAAATAAAAGAAAACCCCCTGTATTACTAGATAGGAGGTTAGTAAGGAAGATCGGCAGAGGATTACTACTTAATAGGGTCGACGCGCAGCCGGGCGAGGTGCCGGTTTGATGTCTTCTATCTTCGCCTCTGCAATTTTTTGATTGATAAACTCTTGAGTCCTCTGTTGAACGATACTTCTTTCCAATCGAGGTTTGATGGCTTCAAATGAAGGGAAAGGGACTTCTCGCTTGTCAAGAAGTTTGACCACGTGGTATCCATGCACACTCTTGAACGGTATTGGAAGGAGGGATCCCTTTTCCATAGCCATGGCGGCTTCCCCGAAACCGTTAATAGAAATCTGACGGACATTTGTGAAATCCATTTGGCCGCCGTTGTCTTTTGTAGTCGGATCAAGGGAGAGTTCCTTAGCAAGTTTTGTAAAATCTTCTCCAGCACGAATCCTGCGAATAATTTCTTTTGCTTCTGAGTTCGTCTTTACAAGGATGTGGCTAACCTTGACTTCGTTAGGATCGTAACTCTCTTTTAACATCTCATATTCTTTCTTAAACTCGTAGTCGGTAATTGGGTTAACGAAAACTTCCCTTCTCAGCAACTCATTGAGAAAGATTTGACTCTTTGTTTCTTCCAACTCAGCTTTAATTGCCGGATCTATCTCTAGACGGTTTTTCGCGGCAAGTTGATTGATTACTGCCTGTTGGGTTAAGACCTGCTTTGCAAGTTCTAGCCGTTGCTCAGCAGATGTGACCCCTCTTTTTTCAAAGAGATCCATCAACATTTTTTGAGATTGGGGTGTAATAACTTGTCCATTAACGCTATATGCAGTCTGAGCCATTGCAGGCAAAGAGCATAAGAATAGAGATATAAGTACTATTTTTTTCATGATAACTACCTTCCTTTCAATAAAGGCAGGAAATAATATCTTTTTACCTTTTTATTATTACCACTTTCAAATGTAAAAGTCAAAATAAATAATTAATCTTTTCAATAGGAAAATGATTATTTAGGTTGTCTAGCCTAATAAATTTAAAAGAATTTTTTTATTGATTGTTATTTAATTTTGATTTTAATTTGCTCGGACAAATGGTCAGAATAATTACGAGCCTATCAATAAACAACTTTTTAAAGAAAATGCATAAGGGCGCTAGCACATGTTCATAAAGATATTTATATATCGCTATATGGATTTATAACATACTGTTTCTTAAATAAAATATTATTTTATTTAAGAAGGCAATCCTCAATTAATTGTTCGGACAATTTAGTAATTCTACTAACCTATCTGCCTATTCAATGGTTTAAAAAATTCCTACAATAACATTAGGTATATCTATAACCCGAGATGGATTTATCTTTAACTGAAGTAACTGCTGCAGTGGAGATTAAATATAATGATTAACTCGCTGTACAAAGAAATATTTCATTTAAAAAGAAGGCCTATAGAAAAACAAATCATAGACCTTAATGACGAATTATTAAATAAACAAAACACCCCCCCCCGTATAAGCAATTTAGGTCTTTCTCTCAATATCTTTTAGCGGGTCGTCATTCCTTTATTCTTGCTCTTCAGAGTTTCTCTGTTATCTCGTCCGAAGTTATAGAATTTTTTCGGCAGCATATCAATCTATTGTCCAAAGATCTTTATTACTTTAGATTTGCTGCATTGTTTAATTTATTCCCAGCCGGTTTCTCTGACCTCATTTCTGCTGGGATTGTTAATGATTTTCTTCGGATACGAAGGAAACAATCTCAACTTCTTTTTTTCCTCAGAAGGTTTATTTCAAGGATCGTTTGTGAGCTTTATTGCTGTCTTTATTGCTTAGAAGTAAACGAGTCACGCATATACATAAAGAGAACTTTTATCGAGGCGAATTGCTCATTGCAAACGACTCAGGTCTTCTCGAGGGAATGAGAGGAGGGCATCATGAATAAAGTATTCAAGACGATTTGGAATAAAGCCCGGCAAGCTTATGTGGCAGTAAGCGAAATTTGTCAACTTCAGTATGGTCACGGGTTTGGTTCGGCTGGAGTTATCAGCCTTCTTTCTTTTGTTCTTTTTACAGATGCTTTTGCCTTAGGGCCATCCTTTACTACAGACCCAACTGTGACCAAACGAAGGGAAGATAGTTCAGTTGCTTTAACAAGAGATGACGGACATGTAGAAGCTTATCTTGATTATTTAAGAAACGCGGAGGCTACTACATGGTTAGGAGTTTGGGGGTTCAATCCTTCTGCAAATCATAACCCCTACTTTTTTTCCGCAGCTTATGGGTATTCGGGGGCAGCCCTGACAATTGGACAATTTGTTCTTGATAAAAAAGATGCAAGACTCTACGCAGTATACAGCACGGAGAATAAGTCAACAGGGAGCGGCTCAATTAATGCCAATAGCATTGTCATAAATGCAGAAGGCTCATTTTTAATCCCAACCCAAGCTTATTCGGCCACAGGAACGACTGGGACTATAACTATAAAAAATAACCTCGATTTAAAGAAAGGAACAGTCGTTCTTGTAAATGGTCCTGCAAAAGGCACAGGTCTGTTGGAAGTAGGAAATCGCCTCTACATCGGTCCTGATTCATTATTCAAATCTTTACATCTGACGGACAAGAATAGTAGTTCAACTGTTGAGCACTCTGGGAATCAAATTGGAATATTGCGGACGAAAATTATAGATATTGAAGGAAGATTCAATAACTCTGATGAGTACGCCGAAACCGAAAGGAAGTTTACACGGACCGCCTACGTTTCTGATTCTATGTACATCGGAGCATCGGGAAGTAATGTTGTTGGGCGCTTGTCTACAGGAACACAACTTTTGATAGGGTCAGAAGAATCAGCCAACAACATCGCTGTTGGTAATAATTTGATCCTTAGGGGGAGTCGAATAGAAACAAATGGAGGAGTTAAGCTCTTGCCCGGCGGTACGCTAATTGTTACCCGAAATAACTCTTTTCCAGATGCTAACAATCTGATCAGAAATAACGGAGAAACGACCGGCGGCGGACTAACGCAAACAGGCGGCAAAATTTATATTGGTCTTCCCGCGACTCTTCCCTCTGCCATCCCATCCTCTATAGAAGGTTTAACCCCTGGAGACGTGCAGTTCCAGGTGACGGGTGACGTCATCTTATCCGGCGGAACTATGGAGGTAAATACTGTCGCGACAGATTTGGTGATGTTTCATAGAAACATTAGCCTGAGTAATGATTATGAGCTGATAAATAATGGAAAGTTCAAAATTCAAGGGACCTTATCTTTGACAGATCAAAGTCAAGTAAGGATATCGCAGCGGGACGATGCCCTAACCATAACAACTGGTCTAAAACTCGGAGGAGATGCTGAGTTTGTTAATAACGGGAAAGCCGCGGTCGCTGGGCAGCTGGTGCTTGCGAGTCGTAGTTCAATTGCTAACAACGAAAACGGCGTGTTTGCTTTTAACAATGGAGGAAATCTTTCATCTCGCACTAACATAACTAATAAAGGTTATCTCCAGTTCAATAAAGGAACATTTGATGTCTCAGGTACTTTAATAAATGAGACGGCCGGAAATATCAGGGTAGGAACAAATGCATCAGCGGATTCTAGTTTGAATATAGGCAGCAACTTTTCCTCTTCCGGAAGCATTGATGTCTACGGTCAAGCTAATTTCAAAGGTGGCATAACGACATTGCTTGGGGAAACGAACATTTATTCAGGTGGCAGTGTTTCCATTACAAGCTCTAGTTTTACGGCTGGTGAAACTGTTTCAGTTAAGGGCGGGGCAAATCTTAATTTAACTTATTCAAATGCTGGAAAATTTTTTACTCCTGGAGCCTACCAACCAATAGCATATGATGTTGTAGATGGTGCCAAGGCCTCAACGGGAAAGACCAATGCAGCATTTGCAGACTGGAACGAAAGTAAGCTCACATCTGATTCAACCTTAAACAACCTGCAGGTTTTGTCAGGAGGAAAAGTCCAACTTTCGGGTGCATCATCGCTTAACAAACGACAGGTTTTGGAACTTCAAAAGGCTTGGGGTCAAAAATCAAATCTTGCGGAGGGTACACTCAGCTTTACGGAATCAAAGTCCGACGTTAATGAAATAAAGGATCGTTTGACTGTCAAGGTTGCAAATGAAATAGGAGCAACGTCTTTCCTTTCTCATTCTTTAGATGGAAGAGAACAGCAGTTAAGTTCAACGAATACGGCTATTTCGGATATTGTTTCAGGCCCTAAAGCGATAGTCGTGGGAACAGGGAGTTCCAGTTTAAAGAGTGGTTTCGGCTTTAAAGCAATTGAATACACAACTGGTGTTACGGTTAACAGCGGATCAGAACTGCGTCTTTTTGGCACAAGGAGCAACCCCGATGACTATCTTATTCGAAACGGAAGTATTCCAGGGAGCGCTTCTGTTGCCGGAACTCTGACTTTGGGTTTGCCGTATAGTTTCTCAGACGTTAAATATGGGAAAGCAGAAGAATATGGCGGTAGGCTTGACTCCTTAAACCTAGTTGGATCTCTTTCCGTTGTAAAAGGATCATATCGTATAGACAGCCTCCAAGGCACAGGCTCCGTTTCAACTTTTTCTGGTTCTAATTCAAAATTGAGTATTGGAGAAAGTTCAGGAACGGTCAGTGTTTCTCTGACGCCGACTACTACCTTGGAACTTAAAAATTCTGTTACTGCAGCGCAAACACTGCAAGACATCCGTTCTAACAGCGGATCCATTAAAAGTCTTCAAGGTAATTATTCTGTCAGAAATATTTCATCACCTACTTCTCAAACAAATGTTGCACTTGAGGTGGGTTCAGAGGATACCAATTCTTCTTTGGCGGCCAACAACATTACGTTGGTCGGCAGCGCGACAGTTTTCGGAAACTCTAAACTCAAATTAGGGTCTGGCAGCGAAAAAAATACGATTTCGACTGTGAGCCTAAAACCGAATTCCACTCTGGAAATAAATAAGAAAACCGAGGTTGGAAGATTGAATGCGTCAGACGCAAATTTTATCCAAACGGCAGATGAAATAATTGCTTCTGAGGGATGGTTCCAGAATTCTAGGATAAACCTTAGAGGGGGACGCCTGTTAAGTTCTAATATTCGCGATTCATCGGGGTCTGTTACTAATGATCTCGGGAACAACACATACGTTGTCGAAGGAGCAAATTCAAGTTTTACCTCGCAAGGAGCAAATCCTCACCTTCCTCTTGCGTCCGGTTGGGACTCAAAATACACATTGTTGGAAGCTCAGGAGGTGACCTCAGCTTCGGATATCACGCTCAAGCAGGGCGGAATCCTGAAAGCTAGGGAATTGTCCTTGTCGGGCTCTGCCGCCAAAATCCATATGAACGGGGGTTTGCTTTCGACCTCAATGGATCAGTTTTTTAGCTCCTTAGGGTACAGGCCGGTTATCCAGCTTAATGAAACATCCGTCGAGAATGTTAAGTACGGAATAGCGGATGTCGGTAATATCAAAACAGAGATAGCTTCAGGTATTGACGGTAATTCCGGATGGCTCGTTTTCAATGACGAGTTGGTTTTAAAAGAAGCTGCCATCGCCGCTACCAATCGTTTACACACGTCGCCATCCAAACTGACGAACGGGGTAGGAGTCGAATTTTCCGGAGAGATCGAGGGCGAATTTACGGTCGATGATGCCAATCAATTCCAAAACGATTCTCGATATAACCATGCGGTTGTATTCTCTGAGACTTCTCTTTACAACAAAACGGATGCTTCAGGATCAACAAATAAGAAAGTCATTCTGACTGGCACTAAGGGCTCTGCAGGTGGAACGAACTATATTACCGCAAACACGGGGTTTGGTTTTAGCAATGTTTTCAATGCGTCCTTGGTTGAAGTTGCCGGGGGCAAGCGTTTTGTCCTTACCGGGAAAGAAATGTCTCCTGCAGATTTAGGGCACATTCATCAAACTCGGGATTCATCATTCTTCTCTGACGACGCAGCTCTTCTTCCGGATGCAAACGGCGGCGGGATTCTGAAGGCCAACGGATCGGGTTCCGTGTTCTCTCTTGGGAGCCAGTATGCTAATACCCCGAGAAAAGGGTGGGCAGATAAATTTGAAACCACCAGTCAAGGCAAACTTGAGGTGAGGAATGGAGAATTTGCATTATGGTCGATTGCCAACAACGGCTCTACCGAAATATTCGTAGATGCTTATTTACATTCCCGTGGTATTAGTGGTGTAGGTAGTTGGAAAAATGACGGAACGCTTTACCTAGAGGACAATGCGGCTTCAGTGACCGGTCAAAATACCTTCAGTATCGCAGGTAATTTTATTAACTCTGGTGTTTTGGATGCGTCAGATGCTGTCAAAAACGGAGTAACCGTGGCGTCGGGGGCAACGCTGACCAATGAGGGTACAGGTTCTGCAGAATTTGAAAAACTTACAGTAAACGGAACAGCCGTTAATAGAGGTAATGAAAGAGGTACGTCTCTCGAAGTCGGAAACACGGGTAACGTTACAAACGTTGATGATTCACGATGGGGCGCTATTCAAATCGCTTCCGGCGGCTCTTATTCAAATACTGCAAAGCTTAACGAAAACATTGCTGGAACCTTAAAGATTGCTTCCGGAGGTTCATTGACGAATGGGTCAGGCGCAGTAGCAAACTTCTCTTCTACGACGATTTCCTCGGGCACTTCGGGAGCCAAGCCGGAAATCCTCAATGAAGGTGTGATGAAGACGGGCGTGACAACTACAGCAGGCAAGATAGAAAACCGTTCCGATATGGATGCAGTTAGCCTCGCTGTTCAGAACCAAGGCTTGGTAACGAATAAAGATTCATTAACCGTTGACAATCAAACAACGGTCGTAAGCGGTGGTGAGATTATTAACGAAGACAGTGGAACAGCTGATTTTAAACAGTTAACGGTTTCCGGGTCTGTCAGTAACGCGGGAAGCATGTCTGCGACGGCTTTGACTGCCAATAATACTCAGGCACTCATTAACAATACAAATGATTTAACGATCGAGACGGCGTCAATTCAAAGCGGAACGCTGAATAACAGTGGAACAGCTAAAGTAACCGGCTTAACGATAGACGTTGGGAGTTCTGGCACTATAGTCAATAGTGGAACGATGATCGCTTCAAATGCTGGTTCAATGACCATTTCTTCAGGGGGTATAGTTTCTAATACAGGAGGAATTACAGCAGAGAAAGCGGCTCTTACCTTGGCGGGCAAAGTTAATAATGACGGCGGTAAAATCAAAACATTGTCGATGAGCCTGAATGCCGGAATCTTGGCGAATACCGGTTCACAGGCAGTGATGGAGACAGGCAATATTGATGCGAACTCTGGTTCAAAAATCACAAACGGCGCCGGGGCCTCGCTGACCGGTTATACATACACAGCGGTTGGTGGCGTTTTTGAGAATAAAGACAACTCCCAAGTAGCCCTTCAGTCTGCAAACCTCACCAACTCTGCTCAGTTGAATAATTTTGGCAGTTCTCGGGTGGCGGTTGAAGGATCTATTGATGTTGCCAATTCTTCAATTACTAACGTTGGCTATCTTAAATCCGATGCGATACATCTGAAGCAGAGCGCTTCATTAATTAATAGAGATAGTTCAGACGCCAAATTAGATGTTCGAGTGCTTACCTCAACAACAGGTACTTCGGTGAGTTTGCAAAAAGGGCAGCTCTTTGCCGGCCACGCGGATGTTGACGGAACCTTGCAAATAACCGAGGGCAGCCGCTTGATCATAGGCAGGAGAGAAGACGAGGGCATCCCGGATTCTTCTTCTACGTTCGGTGAACACGCGACAGTAACGAATTCAGGAACAATAGACCTCCAGGGGAATCTTACCAACGGAGGGGTTATAAACTCCGAGCACGGTACGATAAGTATTGCGTCCGGGAAAGAATTTATCAATGAAGGCTCTTCGATAAAAGTTGAAAACTTAACTGGGAACGGAGTCACCTACACCCATAACAAGGGCGTCTTGACGGTAACCGGGGAATGGCTGAACTCTTCAACTGTTAATTTAAATTACGGTGTAATCGATACGAGAGGAGCGGTGCCGAGCGGATCTTCCATTCCGGGCCTTGGAAACAATCTCTATAATGTTTCTACCCCAAACGGGGTGATTGCCGCCAGCGGTCAAACAGGTTCCTACAACCACTTTGATAGTGGCGATTGGAAAAACGGAAAGACTGTTCTTATTGCTTCTTCCCTGGACGCTTCTTCAGGGGCAGTTGTAAACGTAAACACTGGTGGGGTGTTCTCCGTTGAGAATTTAAATTTGCAAGGAGCCGAGAAACACGCTCTAATCCTAAATGGAGGTGCGGTTGAAACCACACTCAACCAAATCTTTGTAGGCGAAGGGGAAAAAGCTGCGGTCGGCATTGAACAAAAAGATCCTTCTACTCCGAACGGGTTAATCGGGGGATACGGAGATTTGCGAGAAGGTGTCAGAGAAGGTGTACGGGTTGACGATCAGAAGAGTTGGTTTATCTTCACAGATGAAAACCTGATGGCGACGGATGCGAGTTCCGCTATTGCGGTTCTCAGCAAAAACAATATGACGAGCCAAGTCGGCTTTACAGGCATCATCAGCGGACAATTCAACGTTTCGGATGCTAATAGGTTCCAAGAGAGCGTGTTGGAAGACGGAAGCACACAAAGAGACCATGACGTTGTGTTCTATAGCACGGTGCTTGCAAATCAAACCGACGAACAGCCTTCTCAAAATTCCGTTCTTGTAGTTTCTAATTCAGAGGCGTCAGAAGTGAACGGCGGTAAGAATTATCTGCGCGTCTCGAACATTGGTTTCGGATTCCAAGCGGTCAGCGAGGCTGAAAATTTAGAAATTTCTTCAGGTAAGAAATTTGTGTTGGTTGGAAGTTCTCATGCCGGTTTCTCCCACAACAAAGGAGATTTGACCGACGAACAAGTCTTCGATACAGGACACAAGCTTCTTACAAGTTCGAGCAATGGAGGCTCGATTGCTGTTAAGGAAAACTCAGAGCTCTATTTCGGAACTGAATTCCTTGACGGATTGACTTCCGGATGGGTTCAAAAAACTAATATCGAGTCTGGCTCTTCTTTGACGGTCAGAAAGGGAGACTTTGCCTCTTGGGATTTGGTCAATAACGGGCAAATTACGATTACAGAAGGGGCGCTGCTTCATAACAGAAAGATGCTCTCCTCAGGAACGATTCTGAATCAAGGGACCCTTTATCTTGAAAAAGATCATGATGACGGGACCTCAGGACAATTTGCTCTGACCGGAAACGCCTCCATCATAAATGAGGGTTTGTTGGATGCCTCTGAAGGTCAGACTGAAATAACGCTTAACGGGGCTTCGAGTCTGGTGTCGGAGAAGGAAACGATCGCCTCATTCTCAACTTTGACTGTCAATGAAGACGCAAAAGTTGAAATTAAAGGCGACGGTTCCGGCGAAACATTGAATGTCGCGGGTAACGGCTCCTACAAGATTGGAAGTACTTCGGAGAACACTTGGAAAGATATCTCTGTCGCCGGCGGTTTACTGGTTAATGAAGGAGTGTTAAATCCGGCAGCTGAAGGTGAAGAACCGAAACAATTAGGAAACCTCACCGTTTCGGGCGGCCAGTTTGTCAACGACGGCAGCGCAGACTTTGACCGCTTGAAAACTATTGGTTCCGGTGATGCAGGAACTCCCGCGGTGACGAATAAATCAGGAAAGGAACTTAAAGCTTCCACTCTGGATCTTGCCTCAGGCCTTAGTAACGAAGGGACGCTCTTGGCTGAAAGGACAGAGCTTTCAGGAAGCGCCGTTTTGGATAATCGGCATACCTTTGCTTCAGAGACAATCAATCTAAACGGAAGTTCTGCCCTTCAAAACCAAAATGACGGCGCTGAGATCCGTTCCAATCAAGTCACGTTAAGAGACAACTCCTCGCTGATGAATAGTGAAGGGGCAAGCGCTCAGATCAATACTTTGAAAGCCAACGATTCCTCTGTACTGGCCAATGAAGGTTTGTTAGAGACAACGGAAGTTGCGCTAGGCGGAACATCTGGCGTCACGAATACAGGAACGCTTCTGATTAAATCTGAAGAATCCGAAGATCCGGAGACACCGGTTAGAGAGCCGAAACTGACTCTATCCGAAAATGCAGTTCTCAACAATAAGTCTGAGATTACCAATGAAGGTAAAACAGAAATCACAGGCGGAGAGCTGAATAACAGCGGTTCAATTTTCCTCAAGGATGTACTGGTAAACGGAGGCAGTTTAAACAATCTTTCTGAATCGAGCGGAGAAGGCACAAGTTTGGGTTCGATGAGGGGCACCTCCCTCACTGTAGAGAGCGGAGAGGTTAATTTTGAGACCGGTACTTCCAACAATTGGGAAACCGTGGAAATAAACGGCGGTAAGATCGTCAACAACGCCGGCGATGGAGAAAACTCCGGTTCTTGGAACGTAACAAAACGATTTACGGTCAGCGATGGTTTCGTTACCAACAACGGAAAGATCACGGGGGGTTCTGATCTTACTCTATCAGGCGGGAGCTTAACCAACACCGGTTCCATGGGAATGGGAGAGGTTCTGGTTAATAATGGTGCGACATTAATAAATGATGCTCACAGTGAACTCACAGGTACCAAGATTACTGTCGCTGATGGGGGTAAATACATAAATGACGATACGGCCGTAGCTCATTGGACGGAAGCGAATTTCTCCGGTGACGGCTCATTTAAGACGAAAGCTGATTCAATCTTTAACTTCGATCAAACAGCAGTCTTGGACGGTGCCGGAGCAGCGGAAAATGCCGGAAATATTATTCAGAACAGTTCTTCCGGCGAAGGTCTTAAGCTCACGAACGGGACCCAACTGACTACCGGAGAGAATGGTTCTGTCGATGTTCAGAATCTTATGATCAGAACAAGTTCCAGTTACACGACTAACGGGACAGGAGATCGGATTGGATCAGGCAGCGTCGAAAACGGGGCTGCATTCAATGTCGGCAAGAACGCCGTTGTCAACTTGGGCAAAGGCACAGAGGATTTATTTACGATTAAAACAGGAGGAACGCTACACAACAGTGGCGTTGTGAATGTCGTAAAAGGTTCGGATGTCGTTATCGAAAATGGCGGCCGAGTGTCCAATGTTGACGGCCTTATCAATGTGGAAGAGGGCTCCAAGGTACAGAACGATGCCGAAATAAAAGGCGGTAATGTTTCGCTTGCCGAGGGATCGTCTTTTATAACAACCGGAACGGTTCAAGTTGATAAGATCAGCGGCATAGATGCCGCGTTAACAGTCAGCGGAGCCGGCGCTTCAGTTGAAATTACGGAGAAGACGGAAGGCGGGAGCTGGCTAAATCACTCTCGCATCACCATAGAAGACGGTGCGAAATTATTTGAAGATAAGCTCGGAACTTTAGGATCTGATAACACTTATGTATTGAAGTCTGAAGAGGCTCTACCTGAAATCTTTACCGTTCGAGAAGGTACAGAGGACGTTCCCAAATTAAGAGAAGATGATTTGCAGAAACCGTTCAGCCAGCTTGTTCTCGAGGATGGGGAATTTACGGGTCAAAGTAGTGTCGTGATTGACAAAGGCGGATATTTGGATGTTGATCATCTTGCCCTAAGAGGTGATAAACCGTCAGTGATTACTTTGAATGACGGGGGAGCTCTGAGGACGAGCATGGATCAAATTTTCCATCCGCTAAGTCAAATTCAGGCTTCGGCAGTTAAAGAAACTGTTAAGACAGGAGTTGATTTCAACGGCGGATATCTGATTTTTGACGATGATCAGTACACGGTTCAGCAGGTTGCCAGCGCAGTGAATACTTTGCAGGACGCCGGGTCCAAGTCTTCTATTGCTTTTATCGGCAGTTCTCACCCTGTTACGGAGTTAAGAGTAAGTGATGCTCGTGAGTTTATCCCCGGTAACGAAATCATTCTCTCGGAAGCTACACTGGTGAACGATCAGCCGGAAGAAGATAAATACAAAGAGGACGGCCGCGGCAAGGTCACGATCGGCAACCGAACGCCTGTTGGGGAACACAACTACGAAATCTCTGCTCCGATTACCGTTAAAAACATAGGAGGTAAGCTTGACAAAGGCTATAAGGAAGTTCACCTGATTGAAGTTGTTGACGGCAGAAAATTCGGACTACTGGGATCAATAACCGGAAAAGATGAACCAATTGATACCGGATCCGCTGATATTTCCCAACGTCTGTTTGTGGACTGCGGAATCGGAGGAACCGTTAGGGTAAAAGACGGAGAATTCAGACTGGGCGTAGGATTTGATGTTGGGCAGGAAAATCAGACTTCTAAGGGCTGGATCGGTTATGGAGAAATCTTCGATAAAGGTTCTTGGACAATCCGAGGCGGCGATTATCTGGTTAAAAACATTCGAAACTTAGGTATTGTTCAAGTTGACAACGGCGCGATCCTTAGGACGGAACAATATTCTGATAATCCTGATGTCGTTCTTGACGGCACGGCCGGTCAAGGATTCGGAATCCGAAATAACGGCAGTTTCATTTATGAGGGCGCCGAGCATGAATTCAGCGTCTACGGAACGTTTGTCAATCGCGGCTTAACAAATTTCGGCACTGCGGAAACATTAAGTATTGGCGGAAGACTTGAAGACTATTCTTTGATTGACTTCGCCGGTACCGATAAGGCACTAAAGAATCTGGAAGTCCTTGGAGGAGGTTCTGCAATAGCTTATAACCGCCATTTCGGCAACGAACTGAATTTGTATGAAGGGAGTCTATACGAAGTTAGTTTGACTCCTGATAAAGATTCGGAAGGAAAGGTTCAATGGAAAGATGTCCGTCTGGATGGAACTCTGAAGGTCAATTCAGGTTCGATATTTAAGTTAAGAGAGAGAGGAACTTTTAGCGGAACTGGTCTTATTGCCAATCAAGGCAGTGTAGATTTGACCACAGCGGAAAAAGCCTCAGCCGGAGCAGTTCAGAACAGTGCCGAGGCTGATATTGATTTTGTTGATCTTTCTCTTAATCAGCACTCTTTAGAAGCTGGATCATCGAACGCCGGCCAAATGGAAGGACGATCCCTATCGCTGGAGGCAGGACATAATTTCCGTCAGGGAGCTTCCGGCTCGCTGTCTGTTTCCGAACTAAAGATGGAAGAAAACACAATTCTGGAAAATCTTGGAAGAGTCGAAATTAAACCGGCTTCGGATGGTTTCTCTCCATCTCATGACATGAAAGGCCAATTTATCAACCGAGGAAACGCCTTATTAGCAGAAACAAAGCAGTTGAATATTGGTTCGGAACCGACAGCAGATCATAAAGTTGAAGCTAAATTCCATACCGAGGCCGGCGCGCAAACTAGTTTTGCAGATGCATTGGTTAAAACAGGGTCAGAGTTGAAGAATGAAGGTCAGGAAAGCGGAAAGAATCTTGTTGTTGAAAAACTGGCCGCTTACTTGATTACTTCTCGAGGTGAATCTGTTTGGGAAGACGTTCGGCTTGAAGGTAATGCAACGATATCCGGTGGCAAACTTCAGGTAACGACAGGCTTCTTAAGAGTAGAGAACGGAGCGACGCTGCTCAATGACGGCGGTACGATTCATGCGCACCTCATTGATGAGTCTCATGTGATCGGCACTATTATCAATAAAGGAGAGGCTCGGTTTAATCAGCTCACGCTTTCGGAAGGTTCGGAATCCCACAATTATGGGTATCAAGTCGGAAAACTTCTTCTCGTGAGAAGCGATTCAACAGGACATAACACCTATGAAGACAGCCGGTCTCAATGGGAAAAGGTTGAACTCAATGAGGCGCTGACAAACAAAGGTTCATTTGTGATTACTCAGCAGTTGGATGCAAAAGCCGATATTACAAACCATGGGACAGGTTTTCTCGATACATCCGGAACTCAAGGCTTTATCACAGCCCACAACTTGGTGAACTACGGAGAGGCAAAGCATCAGGATGTTACATTAGGAGACTTGGTTGAGGGGCCCTCTTCTGAAGTGAGCCCGTCGTCAGATCTTACGAATCCTGCAGATCCGGAGGATCAGACAAATTTGTCAGCTGTGCAGCAAGGGACTGAGCCGAACAATCCTCCTAAAAAATCTCCGGAAACCAAGTCGGATTCTGATCTTTTGCTTCAGGAAAACCCGAGAGAGGATGAATCCCCGGAGGAGAACACTTCTGAAAAAGACGCGTCCGGAGATGGTTCGGTAACTGATAGTTCGCAAGTTATCCGCAGTGCACGAATGGAGAACCACGGTACTGAAACCGGCCGAAATTTGACGATCACCGGAAGCGCAAGTTATCTGAACACAGCCAAGACACAGTGGCAGAATCTAACCATCCGCGATAAGGGAATCTATGAGAGTACGGCCGGAGAAGTTAAGCTGCAAAACTTTAACCTTGAAAAAGGGCAGGCGTTTGTGAAGGGCGGCTCTCTGGAGACGGCTGTAAATGCTTCCTTTAAAGGAGGTTCTCTCGAAGTTGGCGGTGAGGGACAGTACGCTAAAGCAGTTCTGCTTACCACCCCGACAGACGTGATGGATTCTCAAATTAATATTCGTCCGTACGGAGACGTTGGATTCGGACCAAGCTCGATAGCGCTGGCAGATGAAAAAAAGGCCATTGCGGCTTCCTCAGGGAAAGCCAGACTTTCTATGTCGGCTTCTTTGACCCTTGGGGCAAATGGAGGTATGCAGGTTGGAGCGCCCCCTGCTAGGGCTTCCGTGGACGGTCTTTACTTTGGAAAAGATTCCGCTTTGGTTATGAATTTCGCGGAATTGGGACCAAACGGAGCTCTTCTAACATCTGAACCAGAAAAAGAACTTGTCGTAGAGCCTGGCGCGGAATTGTACGTGAACCTCTCAGGTGTGAAGAAAGGAAACTATTACATTACAAGAGGTTTTAACACTGCGGCCAACGAGGCTTCGGACGGTACATGGATCGGCGGCTGGGATAAGGAATACCTGATTGCTATTCCCAAAGAATCTGTTGCTCGATGGAAGCTATTTTTGCACCATGATACCGATGATGTATGGCTTGAAGCAAAATTGGCTGAAATACCGGACGTGGAGGCGATAGAAGTTGCGACTGAAATCCTAGATACGGAAGGAGAAAAAGATTATGGTCCGGGCGGTAAGTTTGTCATTGAAGTTCTTAATAATGAGGGCCGTCCTGTCAAAGAAAATGCTCAAATTTACAACAGTTTTGTGAATCTAGCTTTCGCGGGAGGTCAACTTTCGACGGCTTACTCTTCTCTTAATAATGCGGCACAGGTTCTTGAGGGGAGAACGAGCATGATTGCAGAGAACTTCAATCGGAATGGTTACGTGGCGAATAAACATCGTCAAGGCGATCTCTGGTTTGAAACGATCGGCAAACATGAAAGGGTCAGTCATTACGAAACACGCAAGATGTCCGGCGTAGGCTATACGAGTACTTATTACGGATTTATCGGCGGCGTAGATCATTTGTTCGCTGATAAAAATCTCCTTACGGGTGTAGCCGTCAGCTATCAGAAAGGCAATGCGAAATCTCGAGGTCCGATTACAAATACTAAGAACGAGTTTGAGACCTTTGGGGCTGAATTGTATGGCTATTGGTCACCGGGGCCGTTCTTGAACGTTGCCGGAGATATCGGTTACTACCGGAACAATGCTGATGTGACACAGCATCTTGGAGGAGCGGGGGGATTTGCTAAGGCTTCCGCTGATACTTCGACTAACATGATCACAGCCGCAATAAGAGCGGAGAGTACCATCAAGACTCGGCTTGTTAATATCGTCCCGCATGCCGGCGTGAGATATATTCTTACCAACACTGACCGTTACTATTCCAAGCTAGACGGGCAGAAGGCTTTCAAGAACGATCCCCACACTACTTCAACGATTCAGTTTCCGCTCGGAGTAGGTTTCAGAGCCGATCTTATAACTAAAGGAGGTTGGAAACTTAGACCTCAGCTAAACACGTCGGTTGTCCTCCAAGCGGGGCATAGAAAGCAAAAGATTTTGTTCTCCACAATGGACGAAGCGGTTAACAGCCGTATTTACGGACAATTTACCGGTGCTTACGCGTTCTTAGCTTCTTTAGGGCTTCAAGCAGAAAAGAATAACGCTACCTTTGGACTGAGGTATTCAATTTCTGCGGCACAAGGCGGAAGAGTGGATCAGGCGCTGAAACTGGAGGCAATTTGGAGGTTCTGATCCTACCCATTCGATTTTTAAGTTTTTTTGGCTCTTAGGGCCACAGCCCCTCGACCTCGGGCAAGGGGATAGTTTAGAGGAAACTCACTCTTTGGAGAGGGTTTCCTCAGTTTTTCTCAATACTTTTTTCTGCTCCCAGAATGTTTAGTGCACAACATTCGGGTGATATGATAGTTAAAAGCTATCAGGACGGCGATTAAATTGAGCTTCTTGAATAACGTCGGAATTTTGAATTGCTGTATAACTTGTCGAGAGAGTGTTTTCGTAGGCCCCTAGGTGAAGCTGCTACCCATCAAGAACATTTCGAGAACACTTCGAAGTTAGGTACTAATCTTGGATGCAGCTGGTTTGTTGATCTTTTGACGGGTCGGGAAAGAGAGAACGAAATGGGTCAGGCTAGAAATACGATTTTGATTGTGGATGACGTCGAGCTAAACAGAGATGTCCTGTCTATCATGTTCTCTCAAAGCCATGAGATCGAATTTGCCGAAAGCGGTCCTGAGGCGCTGGACATTCTCCGCAAGAAAAAAGAAGACATCTGTGCCATCCTTCTTGACTATGTCATGCCTGAGATGGACGGTTTAACCTTTTTGGAAGAGGCGATCAAAGAAGGATTAGTGGAGAGCATTCCTGTCTTTCTGATTACGGCATCCTTAGAGCATGACGTTGTGCATCGTGCTTATTCGCTGGGCGTGGCTGACTATATTCAGCGTCCGATTTCTCCGTACATCGCTCAGCGCCGTATAGAGAACATTATTGATTTATTTAAGACACGTGCAGCTTACAAGAAACTTCTTGAGATTAACAGAACGCTTTTAGAACGTCTGAGCGAAGTCGATGACTCCATTACCGACGTCCGAAATCCTTAATAACTATTGAAGAAACCAAGCGACCGGAGAAGATCCTCCGGTTATTGTTATTCATCGTAATCACCGGTTTCTCTTTCTAAATATTCCTTTTGACTGAGCGTGATCTGAGCATCGTTCTTCCACATGGCCACCCAGCCGTCCAGCATCCTGGAATCCTGGATGTCAACTTCCAGACGCCAGGTTCCGTCTTCTTTTTTAAGCAATTTCTGAGAAGTGTTGAAAGGCGTTTCCTCTAAGTTCTTTGCCGTGACATCGCTCTTGAACTCCAATATCCAGTGGACCCATTCTCCGTTGCTGTAATTAAAGTGACGGTCGTGAATGTAAGACTGGAGATCAAACTCTTCCGGGCGATGCGCATCAAAAGAGGTGACTTCAGCCTTTTTGAAACGATGAAGCGCCAGATGGACGACGTTGTCGAAATGATCGAACTGACAAATTAAGTAGAGTCGGACATCTTGCTGAACCAGGGCAAGAGGAGAGATAACGGCGCTCGTGGTTTTGCCGTTCATGTTGGTGTATTCGATTCTGAGTTTCTTTTCCGAATACAACGCTTCGGAGACCGCATCAAAGATTCTTGGAAGTACCTTGGAAGGCATTTGCGGAATTGAGGATGAAATGACGCAGACTTTATTGAGCCATTGATTTTCTTTGGCGTTTGAACCTTTTTCCTTGAGCATTTCGGAAGCCGCATCAAATAAGAATCCCAACGATTTGAGGACGGTTCCCGGAATCTGATACTTCATGTGCTCCTGCGCAATTCTCAGAAGCAGACATTCATTTGGTTTTAAGTGAATATTGTCGGTGATGGAATCCGTGCGTTCTCTTCGGTAACCGTAGGCATTTCCTCGGTCGTCGCGCACCAAACCGTATTTGCCGCAGTCATACATTTGCTTCAAGTAACGCTGCAGTGACCGCCTGCTGACATCAATGTCTGCGGATGCCAAAGAATTAAGAATGTCGTCCACCGAGACAAACCGTTTGCTCAGCGGTATTCGATTGAGAATCTCCAAAATGATCGATGCTTCTTCTTTTTTATCGTGTTTTCTTCCCATCCTTAGGCTCTCCAAGGTCAAATTTCTGTCGCAAGGCGCGTATTGATTTTTATTTTAATCGGTTTTACTGCGTCAATTTCTTTCGCTTCAAATGCAAAAATAACAACATAGAAGGAGAACAAAAATGCCTCGCAGAAGAACAAGTGTCTTTGAAAAAATGTTTAGTGACAACCGTCTTCGTTCTATTCCGGATTCAGAACAGCAGAGTACCTTGTGTGTTGAATATTGGACGTCCAAGATTTTGATCGAACTCTCCGGCTATAAATCGTTGGAACTCGATGATGTGCAGGAGATGGCAAATATCCGAGTGGTCAAGGCGTGGCAGCAGGAAATCGAAAACGACGTTTCGGAACTTTACGAACTTAAAGGAAAAGAAGAAGGCGACACTGAATTACTTGACGATGCAGGAGACAGTGTTTTTCGTCGATACAAATCTGTGAAAACAGAGCTTAGAAAGCGCATCGACAATCCTCCAGTTTCCATGAAGAAGGTTTATCGCAACATTAAGAAAGAGATTGATTTGCACGGTTTCTACCCGAAAGGTTTTGCGGCTAATCTTGAACTCATCAAAGAAGCCTATGACCTTTCCGAAGATGAAGGTCTAGTCACCGCCTTCATCTTCTTCACTCTTGCCTATCGAAACTTGAGAAGAGCCCTGAACTCTTTCAGTTATTCCGACCGCGGCTTTTTCCTCGTGCTGGAGGTCATCGCAAAAACGTTGGGCCTGCCTTTGGAAAAGGTCCAAGAAATGCTCGGGCCGGATGGCAAACTTATCCGAATGGCAATCTTCGGCGTAGACAGAGAGTCTTCTAATATTGATTTCGAGGACTACTTTGAATCCAAATCCGGTATTTCCTTCTTTGATCTCTTCTTCGGGAAAATCGAAAAGAAGCAGCTTGTAAGTTCGATCCTCACTCCTTGCAACAAGTCTCGTCTCACGCTCGAAGACGTCAAGTATCTACCTGTGATTGACTCTTTAGTCGTTCCGTTTTTAAAGGGGATTAAAGATGAAGGCCCCAGAGGCGTCAATGTTCTTTTGTATGGTCCTCCTGGTTCCGGAAAGACGGAATTAGGAAAACTTTTGATTGAACAAGCCGGTAAAAAAGCCTACACATTAAAACTCGGAAGAGAGGAAAAGGTTTTGGCTTGCTGGGAACGAGCCTGCAAGTTAAGTCGGAACGACGCCGTCACGGCAATTCTGATTGATGAAGCGGATGACGTTTTCAACAGCGATCTGGTCCAAGGAACGACTGATCGTACAAACAAAGCGCGCATTAATACCGCACTCGAAAACACTAAAAAGCTGACCGTGTGGACAACGAACTCTCTGCGTTCTATGGATGCTGCCATTATCAGAAGATTTCATTTTGTCCTAAAGGTTGGTTATCCGCCTCGAGCTCAAATGGAGAAGCTCGCACAAGGAGCATTGGCCAAATCTTTGTCTGAAGAAAACATTAGTCGTCTGGTGAATACGGAAAATCTTTCTCCGGCACTTGTCGCTCAAGTCGGAGAGATCGTGGACAACCTCCAAGGTAATAAAGTTAAGTTTCCGGAAGACTCTTTGATGGCTCTTCTCGAAGATATTCTCAAAGCACAAGGTTTTGGAAAACTGGCTGCCGCGACGAAGAAAATCGGAAAGTTCGACCCTGCTTTAAGCAACTCCGATACAGATCTGGAAGCTTTATCGAAAGGCCTCAAAGAAGCGGGCGCCGGAAGGTTATGTCTTTACGGTCCTCCGGGCACGGGCAAGACAGAATTTTGTCATTGGCTCGCAAAGAAGCTTGAACGCCCTCTCATCATGAAAAAAGCGTCGGATCTTCTGAACTGCTATGTCGGCGGTACAGAACACAATATCGCCGCTGCCTTTGAAGAAGCAAAAAGAGAAAATGCCGTTCTACTCTTTGATGAAATTGATTCTTTCCTTCAAGATCGAAGAACCGCGAATCATTCCTGGGAAGTTACGCAAGTCAACGAATTTTTGACTCAGATGGAGTCTTATGAAGGCTACCTTGTGGCAACAACGAACCTTTTGGATCTGATGGATAACGCTTGTCTGAGAAGATTCGACTTGAAGGCCAAACTCGAATACATGACTGATGATCAGGCAGAAGAAATGTACAGAAGACTGGCTCAGAAGTGGAAATTCTCTGTCGGAAACGAAGTGAACAATCTGCGGAAGATCAGAAATCTTTCCCCGGGAGATTTTGCGGCTATCGACAGAAGACTTCGTTTTACCAAAGCTGTTTCCGGAGAAAAGATTGTCGACATGCTGAAAGTTGAAACTCAACTGAAGGAAGGCCAGATGTCTTCTTCCAGAAGAACCATCGGATTCCTGGATAACTAATGAAATTAAGCTATGGCCGCTTTGAAAAAATAAAGCGGCCATTAGCTTGGCCGCAAAAAACTCCCGAGGAGAGGCGGGAGTTCAAAAATAGTTTGACAATTTTTAGGAATGATTAAGGTACAGCCATATCAAAGCGTTTGTCTTCTGCGTTCTTGTGGCACTGACGGCAGTAGAGAACGCTTTGTTCGTGTTCTTTATGGCAAAGTGTGCAGCGAAGCTGTCCGGCATGAGAATCATGCGGGTTTAAAGCTACTTTCTTTGCGGCAGAAGCAGCAGCTAAGTCCTGGTAGTTATGGCATTTCATACAAGCCTTGGACTTGGCAGCGGCAACCGGAGCGGAAGAGTTGTGACACTGTTCGCAAGTCACGCCTTTTTGCATGTGCTTTGCCATGGTGGGAGCAGCCTGAGCAGTACAGAAGGCGCCGGCTAACAGAATTGCTGCGGTGGTAATGAGGCGGTTAAATTTCATTTTTTTCTTCCGTTTTTAGACCCGGACCCTACGGTCCGGGCTTCTCTAGAAGTTACTTACCGGCTTTGACATCGGCAAGAGCGTTGTCAGCAGCTAAGCGGCCGCTGGTCATAGCGAACGAAGAGGCAGAGCCTTCGCAGCGGAGGTCGTAAGAAGAGTCATACAAACCGCCGATATCCTGACCGACGACATAGAGGTTGTCGATCACGTCGCCCTGCGGATTCAGAGCCTGGAACTTCGGATTGACAGTGACGCCGCCCAAAGTTAGGAAGAATGCGCGGATGCCTTTCAGAGCATAGTACGGACCTTTTTCCATATTGAAAGTTGCAAGGTGTTCAGGCAGACGGCCGAATTCCGGATCTTTACCAGCTTTAGCGTATTCGTTCACCTTGTTCATTGTTTCTTTCAGGTTGGAAGCAGGTACGCCGATCTGTGCAGCTAGGTCGTCGATTGTGTCAGCCTTGAAAGCCCAACCTCTCTGCTGACCGATTTCGAAAGTCTTCGGAAGAGCCTTCAGAGGAACGCCGGCAAGAACGATGGCGTTGAACGGAAGCAAAGCGCCCTTGTTAACCAACTGATCATATTTCTGCTGGTCGATGATGTTGTACATTACGCCGCCGGCACTTGTCATGGCATTGTAGACATCAACGAAAACAGCACCACGGGATTCGTTGAAGAAGCGTTTGCCGTGCTGATCAACCCAGAGCCAGGGCTGAGCCAAAGCGCAGCGGCCTTGCTTGAGTTCATCAGCGCCCATGAACTGGTTGATCGGGGGCAGGTCGGCGAGGTACGGAGCGTTACCTGCAATGGTATGCATACCTTTAACGCCTGCACCGACTAACTGAGCCATTTGGATGCCGTCACCCGTACGGCCGTCACCGTTCTTACCGTCGGTTACAGGACCGCGGTACCAAACCGGTTCAAACATACCTAGAGCAGAGGAGTCGTTCACGTACTTGGCGAGCATTTCTTTATTGGATTCGAAACCGCCGGTAGCGATAATGACTTTCTTGGCCTTGACGATGACTTTTTCGCCTTCGCCGTCGACAGCTTCAACACCTACCACTTTACCGTTTTCAACGATCAGTTTCTTGGCCGGGGTTTCGGTGAGGATTGTGCCGCCTTTGGCGCGAACTTCCTTAGCGAAGCGCTGGATGATGCCGGCAGCACCGCCTTTGAACAAGTGCCATGTCATCAGGGATTCATCTTTCGGATACATGGTGCGGATGCCGCGCATCTGAGCGCCTTTGTCCATAACCCAGTCAATGGTCTTTCCGGATTCTTCAATCAGAACACGAAGGACGTGCGGGTCAGCGCGATAGTGATGGTACTGCAGAGCGGCAGTAAGAACCTGGTCAACGGTGGTGTTGATGTTGTGTTCCTTCTGATAACGGGTGCCGACGCCAAGACTTCCTTCAGGGAAGTTTCCGCCGCCGCCCAGGGCAGCTTCTTTTTCGAGGACGATCGGTTTAGCGCCTTGGTCAACTGCGCTCTGAGCTGCTGCCAAACCGGACAGGCCGCCCCCGATGATAACGAGGTCGGTCTCATAAACCTGCGTTGCGAATGCAGGAAGCGAGAAAGTGGTGAGTAAAGAGGCTGCGATAGCAGATGTAAGCAGACTTCTACGAAGCATCGTAATTCTCCTTGTTTTGTGGTTATTAAGTGGTGTACCGCTTGGTGTTTCTAGGAGTATCTTAAGCGTGCCTTATGGAGATATACTTTGCGCAAGTTGCACTCCTATCTTTGCATTGTTGACAAAGGGTTATCACTGTGGCGGACATTACCAAACTTTCTATTGACGATACGAGGTTTCTTGCGGAGCTAGAAAAGACGGGCGTTTTGCTTCGCGCGGGGTTGTTGTTAAATTTGTCTCCGTCTTCCTCAAGCAGGAACTTTTCTCGGATACGTTCGTACTTTCCGCAGGAAATTTTTAGACAAATGGAAGGAATCTGGGTGCCGACAAACTACTACCTGCAGATCAAGCCGCAGATTCATCAGATTTTGGAAGCTTCTGAAGCGATGATGGATATGCAGTTTGATCCGAGTCAATCCACAAGGACTTTTGTCTTGAGCTCAGTGATGACCGAAATCTCTGTCGTGATTTCCGGTGTACTGCCGAAAATGATTGAAAGAGCGCCGAAAGTACGATTAGACCTGAGCAAGCACGACAATGAGATCGCCGCTGTAAGTGAAGGCAAAGCGGATTTTGCGGTAATCACGGACGTTGATCTGGCGCCGGATCTCCACCGAATGAAGCTTTACCCGCTGGATCGTGTGTTGCTTGTCAGGAAGGGGCATCCACTTACGCAACTCAAAGGTCCTTTGTTAACTCGATACCTTCAAGTTTATGACCGTGTATCTATTCGGACAGGTCGGTCCGCATCCTGGGTCGGCCCTGAGCAAGGCTTATTCCAATACGAAAGGTTTATGGAACACACGAGGTTTTCTACGTCGCGTTTCTATTCTGCATGGGGCGCTATTGAGAAGACGAATTTGATTTCGGTTTGCGGCTGGCGTGCTGCAGAGCTGGCAATGAAGGCCTATAAGTTAACGGCGCTTCCCTTGCCAATTGATTTTGAAGAGACCGAAAAATGGAATGTTCTGATTTGGTCGGACAGCAAGCACCGAGATCCGGCGCATAAATGGATGAGAGGGCTCTTTAAAGAATGGGCGATTGAAGATGCCGAGCGAATGAAGAAACTCAAAGAAAAAGACCTCGGTGTTCCGAAATATAAATAAGCGGCCATGAAGGCCGCCCATTGAGAACTAGAACGCTAATGATTAGGCGTTTTCAGATGCTGCCTGATCGACGCAGCAGGCAAGAGCATTAAAGCCGCCGTCGATATAGATGGTTTCCGCAGTGATTCCAAGGGAATTGTCGGAAAGAAGGAAGGCTGCGGTGTTGCCGACTTCATCAATTGAAACCAAAGAACGACTCGGAGAAACGGCTTTGCACTGAGCCAACATTGAGCTAAAGCCTTTAATGCCGCTTGCGGCAAGAGTCTTAATCGGGCCGCAGGAGAGTGTGTTGGCGCGAATGCCTTGCGGGCCGACGTCAGCAGCAATATAGCGGGTAGCAGATTCAAGCGCTGCTTTGCAAAGTCCCATCGTGTTGTAATTGGGAACGACTTTTTCTCCGCCGAGGTAAGACAATGTCAGCAAAGAAGCTTTGTGGCCGGCCATTAACGGGACCATTCTCTTAGCCATCGCAATGTAGGAGTAAACGGAGACGTTCATTGCGGAGAGGAAGCCTTCGCGGGAAGCGCCTTCGAGGAAGCTGCCGCTGATGGATTCGCGGGGCGCCCAGCCGATCGAGTGGACAAAGCCGTCAAAACCGTCGGTCCAGCGATTGGCGAGTTCAAGGGCTGCTAAATCAATTGATTCATCGGAAGATGCATCTAACTTAATGACTTGTCCGGCGCCGAATTCATCGGCAAAGCCCTGCACGCGTTCTTTAAAGCGTTCGTTGTTATAGGAAAGAGCTAGTTCAGCGCCTTCTCTGGCACAAGCCTTTGCAATTCCATAAGCAATAGAGCGATTAGAAGAGATTCCAGTGATCAGGAATTTTTTACCGGTTAAGAAACCCATGACGTGTTCCAATGATTAAAAAACGCCATTTTATCAGCCTGAACGAAGTGGCTAGGTACGATTAGAGGTTGCGGAGGATCCAAAAGAAAGCGGATGTTACTTTTAGAAGATGATTAGAAGGAAAATTGCAGTGCAGTCTAGTCGACAGAGCTGTCCGAAACTTTGAGAATTTTTGCATCTTTCTGAAGGTCGTTCAAGAACTCTGTTGTCTGAAGTCTTTCAAGTTCTGAAAGCACTTTTGGCTTAACTTCTTCATAAGAAGGAAAGGGGACCTCACGTTTTTCTTCGAGAAGCACCACGTGATATCCGAGCTTGCTTTTGAAAGGAACCGGCAGAAGGTCGCCCGGCTGAAGAGCGAGGATGGCTTCGGCGAGGCCCGGAACCAAGACATTACGAATATTCGTAAAAGGAATCTGTCCGCCGTTTTGAGAGGTACTTTGGTCCAAAGATCTCTCTTTAGCGAGAGAACCAAAATCGGAACCTACCTTGAGAGATTGAATAATTTCTCTAGCTTCTTCCGGTGTCTTTACCAAGATATGTCGAAATTTGATTTCGTGTGGATCGTAGCTAGAGAGAAGTGAGTCGTAACGATTCCGAACCTGTTCTTCCGTGATCGGATGCTCAGAAGCATATCTGCGGCTCAGAATCGATCCGTAAAGCTGAGCCTGTTTTTCCGAAATCAAAACACGAACTCGAGGATCTTCTAGAAGACCTTCATTTCTGGCAGCTTGTTCGATGATTTTTTGTTCGAGAAGAATGCTTCGGGCTGCGTTTTTAAGCTGCTTTTCATTGGTTACGCCGTTGGCTCTCAGGAAGTCCATTAACTGCTTTTGTTCTTCTACGGAAACAAATTGTCCGTTAACCGTAAAGGCAGTTTGAGCAACGGCTGCAGGAAGGACGCCGGCAAGCGCAGCGGCGAGCACAAAGGACTTAAGCACCTGCAGCCTCAAATAAAAATATTAGTGGCGAGATTCGCTCGGCGCCAGCAATGTCATATTGATGTTGTGAATACCGTGACCGATAAAAGGTTTCAAGTATTCGTAAACGATTCGGTGTCGGTCAATTTTCGGCAGACCTTCAAAACGTCTGGAAATGACAAAGAGGTGGTAGAGGGAGCCTGCAGCAGGAGCTCTGCCGGCTTCAGGTCTTGTGTAATCAGTAAAGCGAAGCTCGATTGGGAAAATCGGCTCAAGCGCTTGGCTGATTCTTTCTAATGTGGGAGTGTGACTCATCTTTATTTTCCTTCCGAATCAGATTCAGGGATAAATCGGGAAATATAAAAGCCGACGCCTAGGGTAAAGAGGAGCGTCAGTCCCATCAGCCCGAACAGTTTGAAATTCACCCACACGTCGGTGGAGCATGTGTAGGCAACTATAAGATTAAGAACACCGGTAACGGCAAAAAAACCGATCCAACCGCGAAGGAGAATATTCCATGCAGGTTCCGGAAGAGAAACTTTATTACCGAGAAGCGACTTAAGGAAGTTCTTATGCATGAAAGAACCGCCCAAAAGGATTCCGCCAAAGATCCAGTAAAGGATCGTGGGTTTCCATTTGATGAACATTTCATCGTGAAGCCAGATTGTCAGAGAGCCGAAGACTAAGATGACGGCAACAGAAATCCACAGCATCGGATCAATCTTCTCACGGCGTACAAATTTCACGCCGATCTGAAGAAGCGACACGATTATCGCAGCAGCCGTGGCACAAATAACCGGGGCCTGGTCGGCTTGAAAGCCGCTTCCCAGCCATTGGTTGCAAAGCGCAGCCGCAGAGTCCGGATTTGTCTGAGCAACTTTAAATGTGCCGAAGAACAAAATCACCGGCAAAAGGTCGTAAAGGAACTTCACACTCTTTTTTCCAACAACAAAATCGTTTCAGGTAATGAAACTTTCAAATTCAATGAATTCTACTTAAAAATCCGTTTTTTGTTAAATGGAGGTATATCATTACGCGACTCTTAAGAACAGCTGGTTTCATCCCTAATTTACAGGGATAATCTTATTTACTCTCCCCGCTATTAGCCGACTTTAGAGATTTTCATTTTCAATTGGCAAAAAAGGCCGCCGAAGCGACCTTTCCTAAGTATCAATGGAAATTACTTAGAGGATTTTTTCTTAGCCGGAGCGGCTTCAGCGATCTTAGCGTTCTTCATCAGATCAGCCATGTACTGCTGAGCCTGACGCTGTGCAGCAAGATTCTGAATCTGAGGTTTCAGAGCATCGAAAGAGGGCAGAGGAACTTCACGCTTGTCCTGAAGCTGGATAACGTGGTAGCCGAGTGCGCTGTGGAAAGGAACGGGAAGAAGAGCACCTTTGTTCAGAGCCATTGCAGTTTCTGCAAATCCGGGGATAGCGATTCTGCGGATGTTGGTGAACGGGATTTCTCCGCCCTGAGCTGCTGTACCCTGATCCAAAGATTTTTCTTTGGCGATCGTTGCAAAGTCACCGCCGGCGTTCAAAGACTTGATGATGTCTTTGGCTTCTTGTTCTGTTTTAACAAGGATGTGACGAACTTTGATTTCGTTCGGATCGTACTGTTTTTTAACTTCTTCGTAAGTTTTCTTGAGGTCCGCATCGGTCAGCGGGTGGGCAGCAGCATTTTTGCGAACTAATTCAGCGGAGTAAATTTCTGTCTGACGTTCTGCAATCAGCGCTTTGACGGCAGGATCCTGAGCGATATTGGCTTTTTTAGCCGCTTCTTCAATGAGTTTTTCCTGAGCGAGGATGCTGCGGGCAGCTTCGAGCTGCTGTTTCTGGTCTTTGACTCCGCGGTCAGCAAGAACTTTCATGAGTTCTTGCTGATCTGCCACGGAAACTGTCTGACCGTTAACGGTGAAGGCAGTCTGAGCGAAGACGGGAGCGGCAAGGGCTGCCAGGGCTGTTGCGAGAAGAAGTTTTTTCATAATTAAATTTAATTTATCCAAAAAATGCGAGGAAGACTGCTTAGATAACTGCTCTTAACCGTTTTCTTCGCCTGAGTTAACCGCCTCATTCTACTCAATTTTGCGAGTGCGGGTAATTCAAAATCACACTCGGGAAAGCTCTAACAACCTCTTGAATTTTTTGAAATTAGAAAGAAAAGAATCGCAAATGTGGGGGAGGAACCTTTGACGGAAGAAAGTGTCGATGGAGGATCTTTCAATCCGAAAATGCAAACTTAGCCGGAGCGAGAATTTTCGATTTCTACAAACCAACTTTTCTTGTGGATTCTGATGTTCTTACAGTCAGACTAGACTTTGGGCTTGAAGTCGAGTGTATATATGCATAAATTTAATAAAAAGTTATATTAAATTTATATTAGACATGAATAATCCTGTTTTCTACTATTGAGCTATCAAAGCAAGTTTTCTCAGAAGCTTCCTATCAATAGATTGAATATAGGTGACCATCGTGTTGAAACTCATTTCTGCTCTTCTTTCCTCTCTGTTGGTTATGGAATCTGCTGTTGCAGTAGACGAACAAAATCCTGCCGGTGATCAGCTGGTAAAACGGGGCGATGCCATCCAGAGCATTAAAGGAAGCGACAAGATATTTACCGGTGAAGTCAAGATCGTCCTTCTGTCTGAATCTGTTCCCGGGATGCCGGTATCCAGTGCATATGTAATTTTTGAACCAGGCGCCAGATCTTTCTGGCACACATACCCGATCGGACAGGTTCTGATCATTGTTGAAGGAGAAGGCCGTTCGGGCGTCTATGGAAAACCAGTGAGCGTCCTGAAAAAAGGCGATGTGGTTGTATGTCCGAAAGGCATCAAACATTTCCATGGCGCAGCTCCCGACAAGAGAATGGTTCAAATGACGGTTACCGGGTACGATCCTCAAGGCAAGAACGTGACATGGATGGAACCGGTCACGGACCAGCAGTACAAGAACAGCGAGAAGTAACAACGTTTCCTTTCCTTAAATGATTAGGCCGAAGATCCGTAGGGGTTTTCGGCCTAAATTACTTTCTAAGACTCCCCGACTGTTTCTTTTGTACTGATAAGAAGAATATTTCTCATTTTCGTTCAAAAACTCTTACAAATTAGGCATCGTTTTGTCGCTATCCGGGGGCCGATTGAACGTTGTCTTAAGACAAGCGGATTATCCTTAGCAAACAATTCGTTAAAACAGAATATTCGTATCTATGAAAATTGCGAAAAAACTTGCTGTCGCGGCTTGCGTCGCTTCAGCCTTTACTATGATGAATACACAAGCAGAAGAAACAAAAGCACCGGTCAGCGTCTCTCAAGCCGGTACTGCACTTCCGGCCGGTGTGACCCAAGGGCCGAGTATTGAAGGCGTGACAGAATATCGTCTTACCAACGGATTACGCGTAGTTCTTTTCCCGGATGCCTCTAAAGATACGGCGACCGTTAACATGACTTATCAGGTCGGTTCTCGTCAGGAAAACTACGGCGAAACCGGCATGGCTCATTTGCTCGAGCATCTGATTTTTAAAGGAAGCAAAAACTTCCCGAATCCGACCAAAGAATTCACGAACCGCGGTTTCCGCATGAACGGTTCCACTTGGCTCGACCGTACTAATTACTTTGTCTCCTTTACTGCTACAGAAGACAACCTCAAGTTCGCTTTAGCTTGGAGTGCTGACGCTATGCGCAACTCCTTTATCGCTAAAAAAGACTTAGACAGCGAAATGAGCGTTGTGCGCAACGAATACGAGATGGGCGAGAATCGTCCTTCCAGCGTGTTGATGAAGCGTATGCAGTCCATGATGTACGACTGGCACAACTACGGCAAGAGCACCATCGGCAACAGAAGCGATATCGAACATGTTCGTATCGAAAACCTTCAGGCTTTTTATCACCGGTATTACCGCCCGGACAACGCTGTCTTAACAGTCAGCGGTAAGTTCGATGTCCAGAAAACGCTGGAATGGATCGTTAAAGATTTCTCTTTAATCCAGAACCCGAAAGAAGCGCTTCCAGCTGAATGGACAGTGGAACCGACAGCGGACGGTGAACGCGTGTTTGAGATCCGCCGCAAAGGCGAAACTCAGATGGTTGCTGTCGGCTACCGCATCCCGAGCGCTTTACATCCGGATGCTTTAGGCGTGGAAGTTGCAACTGAAGTGTTGGCCGATTCTCCTAACGGCCGTCTGTACGAAGCCTTAGTAAAAACCGGACTAGCAGCAAATGTTTTCGGTTACGCCGTCGGCGCTAAGGAGCCCGGCTTTGTGATCTTCGGTGCCTCCGTTAAGAAAGGCGAATCGCTTGAGAAAGTTAAAGATAAGCTTATCGAAACGATTGAAGGCTCTTTAAAGCAGAAGCCGATGACTTCTAAAGAGTTAAACAGAACCAAGGCTCAGATGGAAACCATGTACGAACGCGCCTTTGCCGATCCGGAAGGATTTGGTGTCGGCTTATCAGAGTACATTGCGCTGGGCGACTGGAGACTTTTCTTCTACGGCCGCGATAAGACTAAAGACGTCACTGCTCAGCAGGCTGACAGTGCAGCAGACAAATATTTCGTGCGTGACAACCGAGTTGTCGGACTCTTCATTCCCGATGACAATCCTCAGCGCGCAGAGATCACAAAAGCTCCGAGCGCGGATGAACTGCTGGCTAATTACAAGCCGCAGGGAACTGCTCAAAAGATTGAGGCTTTCGACTCTTCGTTCGATAACCTCGACAAGAGGACACAGCGTATTGATATCGGCGATTTGAATATTGCTTTGCTGCCCAAACAGACACGCGGTGAAACCGTGACCGTTTGCATGAAGTTCAAGTCCGGCGACGAGAAGAATCTTTTTGGTAAGGCTAATCTTCAGCCTGTTGCTGCTGCGATGCTGACTCGCGGAACAAAGACGATGACTCGCTCTGAAATTGAAGATCGTATGACCGAGCTGAAGATGGCCGGTTCCATTACGAACTTCACGACTACGAGAAAGAATCTTCCGGCCGCTCTTGAGCTTGTGTTTGATGCCATGCACAACTCGATCATGCCGCAGGATGAATTTGATCAGTTTAAGAAGCAGATGCAGGTCATGATCGAAAGCATGCGTGATAAACCTGATGCGCTCGCTCAGAACGCTATTACGCAGCACTTCAATACTTATCCGAAGGGCGATCCTCGCTACGAATACTCTTTAGATGAGTCGCTGGAACAGCTGAATAAGCTTACAGTTGACCAAGTCAGAGCTTTCTATAAAGAATTCGGTGGTACGTCTCGCGGTGAGATTTCGATTGTCGGCGATTTCGATCCGAAGACAGTGGAAAAGATCATTCGTGATGATTACGCCAAGTACGTTTCTAAGGCTCATTACGCTCCGGTCGTAACGGAATATCGTCCCGTTAAAGCCACTCGCGTCGTTATTGATACTCCTGACAAGGAAAACGCAATTATCGTTGCTCGTTCTGTGTTCCCGATCAACGACACAGCTCCGGATGCTCCGGCACTTACCGTTGCCAACTGGATTCTGGGCGGCGGCACAGGTCTTTCCAACCGTTTGATTGAAAGACTTCGCCAGAAAGAAGGCCTTTCATACGGCGCCGGTTCTCACGTTCGTATTCCTGCGAAGGGCGATAACGGTAGCTTTGTTTTCCGTGCGATTGTGGCTCCTCAGAACATGCTTCAGGCAGAAGCCAGTGCCCGCGACGTGATTGCTAAAGCGATTAAAGACGGCTTTACAGATCAAGAGGTAGAGGAAGCCAAGAAAGGTCTGCTGCAGGCAATGCAGGTCGCTCGTTCTCAGGACGATGTGGTTGCCCGCTCCTGGAACGACAAGATGGAAAATCAACGTACATGGGTATTCAGTAAGAAACAGGCGGAAGCCATCTCCAAGCTGACGACGGCTGATGTCAATGCTGCACTGCGTAAATACATCAAACCTGATGAAATTACTTTTGTGTTGGCCGGAGACCAGAAGAAAGCGGCACAGAAAAAACAAGACTAATTTCAGAGGTCGTCAGGGAAATTTGACTGCCGTTTATTGAGATTTTGAGGGCTGAGCCTAAAAACTCGGCTCTTTTCTTCTTTTCCTCAAGCATTGAGAATTTAACTTTTAAGTAACTTATTGATTTTGGATGGTTGAGGTACTGCCTTTCTCTTTGATGGAAAATGAAACCGTCTTCTGAGAGATTAGAAGACGGTTTACAGTGGTTTGAGGTGCCGACCTAAAAGGTCGGCTTAAAAATCGTGTTACTTCGCCAATGTCTTGACGTAGTCGGCGATCTGACGGCCGATAACGGAAGCAGATGTCAGCTGAGCGCCGCCGACGTAGTTGTCATAGAACAAACCGCCTGCTGCGTTGCCGACTGCGAAGAGACCCGGAACCGGATGTCCTTCCGTGTCAAGAACCTGACCGTTCGTATTGATGAGCGGACCGCCGAAGGTAGCTGTCATACCGCCCTGGAACGGAACGGCATAGAAGGGAGCCTTAAGGATCGGACGCGGATTCTTGTGAGTGTTGGGAGGTGTCAGTTCGCCGAGCTTGCCGGCTTTAAGAGCGGCATTGTATTCGTCGACAACTTTCTTCAGCTCAACAGGATTCAGTCCGGCTTCCTTAGCTAAACCTTCGATCGTATCGGCCTTATAGACAGGCGCCTTATGAGAAGAATAAGAGAACCAGTCATTCTTCAGCATCGGAAGATTGTGCGTATCTTCGTCAACAATCATGTAGCCCCAGTTGTCACGAGTCAATGCGGCTGTGTCACGAGACATCTGGACATAGGTCTTGCCTTCATCGGTGTAGCGCTTTGTTTCCTTAGAAACGGCAATACCGGTGTTAACGATGTTCAGCGGGTTAGCGCCTGTAGGTCCGTGGATCGGTCCGCAGTGGTATTGGTCAACGTTAACAACTTTCGGGAAATATGGGCCGGTTAAAAGAATGCTTTCGCCGGTAACAGAGTGGGAACCGCGAACCGGCATGTTGGCGGCAGGAACGCCTGCCATCATTGTCAGCATCATCTTGTTGGCGGAGAAACCGCCGGTAGCCATGACGACGCCGTATTTGCCGAAGTATTCTTCGAACCCCTCTTTGCTCTTAACTTTAACTCCGATAACTTTACCGTTTTGAGGGTTGTCGAGCAGTTCGACCGCTTTGGCGTTGTAGACGATAGGAACATTAAGTTCTTTGGCTTTAGCCAGTAAATAGAGCATCAGCTGTGTACCGCCGGGCTTCTTTTCTCCGATGGTGAGGTGAGCACGCTGGAGCATCGGCCAAACAAGCTTCATGCCGACGGCATATTTAACGCCGACGTAGTCATGCAGCCAGTTCAGTGTCTCGTCTGCTTTTTCAGCAACAAGGCGTGTGAGTTTGGGATCCCCTCGGCCTTGAGAAACCTTCATCATGTCTTCGTAGAATTTATCTACGGTGTCGCCGGTTTCAAGCTTCTTTTCCTGCTGCATCTTGGTGTTGACGCCAAGCATGAAGCCTGCAGAGTAAATGGTGTTACCCGACGCAGAACTCATCTTTTCGAGAATAACCGGTTTCAAGCCGTCCTGAGCTGCGCGGATGGCGGTGACGATACCACCGATACCTAAACCGCAGATGACTAGATCATATTCCTTCTTCGGAAGGGCAGCCTGTTTTTCTGCAGCAGAAGCGCTCATAGCAGTAGCACCCATTGTGCCGGCTAAGGAGGCGAGGATGCTGCCTTTGAGGATAGAACGACGAGATGTTTGCATAAAATTATTTCTCCTTGGAAATGAAGCGAAGATTCGTTTCAGTGCTAAGGTTAAATATCCGATAAACAGAAAGCGTCGGCTAATTGTCTCTTGACAATTTTTAAATTTCGGAAGCCTTGTTGCAGAGAGAAGGGAGGTTTGGGAGAAAAAGCGATTTCTTTTCAGTTTTCTTTAATCCATCTTGCTGCGTTTTTGCCGGCGATGCGTCCAAATGTAAACGCATCAGTAAGGCCGTTTCCGCCAAGTCTGTTTTCACCGTGAACACTGCCGGTAATTTGTCCTGCGGCATACAGGCCGGGGATAGGAATTCCGAATTTATTTAGACATTCTGCCTGCTCGTTGATAGAGATTCCACCTAAGGTGTAATGAATCCAAGGATACATGCGAACCGCCCAAAAAGGCGCAACGCTCGGACGATGTCTCGGATCGACTTGTTCAAAAGAAGCCTTGACCTTCTCGAAAGGAACGTTAATGTCTTTGCATAACGTTTCTAACGTATCGTTCTTCCAAACCTGACCGGCGAAGTAAGCTCGATAGAGATTTTTCTGCTGGCTTTTGTCCAGCCTTTTAACGCTCCTGATATCAACGATTGTCCAACAGCGTTTTGCACCTTGCTTGATCAAAGCTTCGGAGATGGTTTTGCGTGTTGCGGCTTCATCGACAAAGCGTTCACCATCCTCATTAATAAAGACAGTTCCGGGTGCCATTGCATACAGTCTGGCCGAGTATTTACTGAGAATGGAGCCCTCAGGGATACATTCAACTGCATCCATGTTTTCTACCTGAACGCCGGCTTCAATTGCCCTCTGGAGAACTTCTCCTGTTCCGCGTGAATCGGAATACTTGAAATTTAGATTCGGAACGTATCGACGAATAAGCTCAGGATTGTTTGCAAAACCTCCGGCACATAGGATTAAAGCTCGTGAGGTAATCACTGAACTTACTCCCTTTGAAGAGATGGTGACGCGAAATCCCCTTTGATTTGGGAGGACTTCAAAAGATTCCAGTCGAGTGGAAGTTCGAATGGAGACTCCGTTTTTAAGACAAGCTGCTGCTAAATTCTGAACATAGGAAGAACCGAGCGCAGTGACAGGCTTATGACTACGGCGGTAACCGGAGCCGTAAATTTGATAAATTTCATCTCCGAAAGTGACGCCGTTTTTTCTCAGCCAATTTAAAGTGTTAGCAGCTTCCTTTGCCAACTTCGTCTGGACTTTTGGATTGCCTCGGCCGTTAGCGGACTGTGTAATTTGCTGTAGATAAAATTCTTCGCTGTCTTTGATGCCTTTACGATTTTGGAACTCCGTGTTGGGGGCGTTGAAAAATCCGCCTGAGTAAAGTGTATCTCCGCCTATAAAAGATTCTTTTTCGATTAAGACAACGGAATCCGAATAGGCTGAAGCCTCTAACGCCGCCGCCAATCCGGCACCGCCTGCGCCGACGACCAGAATTCCGCAGTGAAAATTCTGAGCAATGGCTCTCGGGACTACTCCCAGCAAAGGAAGGGCAAGGATTTCACGTCTTCTGATCATGCTTCTTCCATCTCGTGCAAGAAATCATTAAGTTCTACTGGATTCTCTATATCGAGCTTGCCGTAGACCCTGGCTCTGTGGGTTTGAACGGTACGTTCCGAAATTCCTAAGAGTTTGGCGATTTGAGGATTGCTTAAGCCTTTAGCCAGCTGATAAGAGATGTTCTTTTCAGCTGTGGTCAAGGTGTCAAAGAGTCTCTTGAGGTTTAGGGCATGAGCTTTTTGACGGCGCTCCATGCGGTTCTTTTCAACTGCCTTAGTGACGAGAGACTGGAGTTTTTCCGGTTCAGGCGGTTTAACCAAAAAATTAAAAGCGCCGGCTTCAACGCAGCTCATCGCCATTTCGATATCACCATGGGCTGATAAAAAGATAATCGGAAGATCAGAGCCGCGTCGGTTTAATTCCTGCTGAAGTTCTATACCCGTCATTCCGCCCATGCGAACGTCAAGAATGATACAGCCGGGGGCCTCTGCATCATCATCCCTTAAAAAGTCTTCGGCGCTTGAGAAAGATCGAGTTCTAAATCCTGCCAACTGAAGAAAAAACGATTGGGATTCACAAACTGAGGCGTCATCATCAACGATTCGAACGACAGGACTGAGCATTTGATTAGACATTTCTTATTCTTCCTTTTTCTTTACGAACAAGTCCACAGCGATTCCGTTTGGTTCGATCCGTCGGAACGTCAGATGACCGCCGTTATTTTCGATAATACTTAGTACGATGGAAAGGCCGACACCGAGGCCGTCTTTTTTACTTGTTGAAGTCGGCCGTCCCAATGCGGAAAAAATTTCTTCCGAAATCTTGGGACCATTATCCGTTATCGTTATTTTCCACATGTGCTTTTGAGCAGTCACAGAAACAGAGGTTTGAGGATTCAGGCTGTTTTTTGCAGCTTTTAGTGCATTTTTTAGAACATTCAGAACAGCAAGTTCGATTTCAAAAGAGTCGCCGACGGCAATTGCTTCTTGCGGTAAGTTTGCCGTGGTTTGGACGCCTTCTATTTCCTCTTTGTTAATACTGTTGATCGCGCGTCGAATGACTTCCACTAAATTAAAAATTTCCGATCGATTGGCCTTGTGTTTAGCATATGAACGAACGTGTTCCACAATGTCACTCGTTCTTTTAGCCTGGCTGTTCATCTGTTTTAAGGCGTATTCCACTCTGTCGTCTTTTACCCCAAGCTGCTGCAGAAGCAGGGAAAGCGCGCTGGCGTAGTAAATCAGGTTTGTGATCGGTTGTTTGACTTCGTGGGCAAAAATCGAGCTCATTTGGGAGATCACGCGGCTTTTTTCGAGAAGGTCTAGTTTTTGGCGGTTTTCCCGAGCCTTTCGTTCTGTCGCTCGCTGGACGGCTAAAGCAAACTTTAACTCTTCCGTGCGGCGATTTACGAGCCAATTGACTCGAACTACATGGACCAATATCGCGCAAAGAAGCAATGCAGCTAAGAGAAGTTCTTTCTGATGAGAAAGGATGAAGTCCTTAACAGTTGTTTCTCGCAAATGCTCATAAGGGCCGAGTTTTAGCGATTTCATTAGGTCGTAGACCTTCAAGAAGCCACTGGCCGGAACCCATTCGAAGTCAAATTCACCCTTCGGCATCGAAAGCAGAGAAAGGGATACCGCTTTTACCTCATCGATGGGAGCTGTATCAAGAGCATAAAAAACCGTATCAGGGTAGCGTTCCGTGGAACGAATACATGCTTCCGTATTATTCTTAGCCTCTAAAACTCTAAACTCACCGGGCTGGATTTGTCCGGTTGTGAGAAGCTTTTCGTATTGACAAGTTCCCAGAATTCCTACATCGGCAGCTCCGACCTTGACATATGTCGCCACGTCTGGATATTGATAATGAGAGAAGAGCGTTTTAGAGAAAAAAGTATCCGGGTCAAAGCCTCTTGCCGCGATCTCTCCCATTCCAACAAGCATGCCGTCAAAGTCATGAGGCTCGGTAGCTGAAAGCACTCGGCCCTTCAGATCAGTAATTTTTTGAAGATCTTTACGATCATTTCGAACAATAAATACCGAGGAGACAGCTTCTTTGGGGCTATAGGCATGATTGCGGCTGACTGTTGCGATCTGCTGGGCACCTAGTTTAGAAATCAGCGTGACAAAGTTGCCGGCAGAAGAGACAAGGAAGTCAGGCCTTTCCTTAACAACGTTAGCAAGGAGGTTGTGCTGCTGCAGCTCGATAACAGTGATCTTGTAGTCCTTGAGCGTTTTTTGAATGTGCTCAATCGTCGGGACAAAAGTCTCGAGATAAAAGTCCTGATCGAATGTGTCAATTAATCCGATACGAATTTCTCGTTCTGCAGCTAAACTGAGGAACGGGAGGAAGAGTAAGCATAGAAAGACCCATTTGCGCATAAGGAGAAGTTTGGCACAAATGTGATAAATCCTCGTGAGGACTTTTACTAATAATTCTGATAAATAGCCAGGAAAATCTGGCACTGAGCTTGAAAAAAAATAATTTGCAATCGGTTTCTTCAAATACTATGAAGAAACTCGGCTCAGAGGAGGGGGAGGAGTCGTAGTTGGAACTACGGCTCCAGAAGAGTATTACCCCAAAGTGATTTTGAAGAATGTCAAGAACTTCACGCTGGGAGGAGCCTCGGTAAATTTAGGGGCTCCTCTATATCACCAGTGATTAGAAGCTATATCTATATCTAGCCTGAAGAGCTTGATCGACACGGCCCTTGTTACCTGCGCCTAGCCCATAATTAAGGCTAAAGCTATGGTTCTTATAGGCACTCTCAACACCAACTTTTCCTTGGAAAAGTGCATTGTTGGCGATACGAGTTTCAAGTTTGTCGGTTGCGGTGCCGTCAGCCAAGCCGAAAGAGTTTTTGACTTTTCTGTGGCCAAGAGCAGGAACAACTGAAACATCAACAAACGGTTTGACAGTTGCCCCGCACGGCGCCTTAACTTCGGCGTTAAATGCGACGCCGACAGGCAACTGAACAAGGTTAACCTTCCTGTTGGTGTATTTGAAGCCATTTGACTTGAAACTGTCGATGTTGGAATAAGTGTATCTCAGACCTACATGCGGTGTGATCGTAAATTGGTTTGCGACAGCCAGAGGTTTTTCAGCTTTTAAAGCAGCTACGAAAGAATTTCCATTGGGTTTGGCAGAACCACCGAAGGTAGAGGAGATCTTATTCTTGGTATGAAGATAACCAACTGTTCCAATTAAATTGGCGTATTGGTTGGACTGGACACCATAGAAATTAATTCCATAATATTCAATCTTGTTTTTAACACCAGCTCCGGAGTTCTGGCCTCTAATCGATCCTTTACCGAAGCTAAATGCCATACCTGCAGCAAGCCCATTTCCGAAGCTGTAATCGGCACCAACCGCTACGCCGCCCATATCGCTCTTGTAGCCGAACCTGGAAGAAGCGACTTCATACTTGGAGGCTTTGCTGAAGGAGCTGTTTAAGTCGATCCAAAGATCCAATCCCTTCTTATCGTGAGAGTAGGCCGCCAAGGAAGAACCGTGTTCGTCAATCGTATCGAAAATCATGTTCGAGGCGTTCAACGCTGCGATTTGTGTTCCGGAGGCCGCCCCCACCATGGCGATACGGTTCATTTCTTCAGCAGCTCCGGCGAGATTTCCGGAATTAAGGAGCTGACGAACGGATTCCATGTAGGGGTTGTTGGCAAGGAGGCCTTCGCGCGTAGTATTAGGAGCGATCAGACCTAACTGAGTCATGGCCCCAGTCGGATCGTAATCGGCTGTGACGATTCCGTCTTTCAGCATGTAGTTGTACCAAAGGCCGCTGCTGCCGTAGATATGGTCGTCAAGCAAAGTGCCGGTGACGGTGTTGGCAAGCTTAACCTGAAGGTCTTCGGTCGTTGTCAGATTTTCAAGTCCGGTCAACAGCAAGTAACTGCCGTCGGCGAAATTTACTGTTCCGTCGTTAATCGCAACAGCTTTGCCGGTCGCAGTTTCATCCGTCACCTCTACAGCTAAAAGTGCATTCTTGGCGACAACTAAGGAGCCAGGTGCAGCGTTAGTGGCGGCCTGAGTCAAAGAGCCGTCTACGATGATGGAACCGGATCCCAACGAAATGGGTTTAGCAAGATAAAGAGCAGCCTCGATTTTTCCCTGGGCTAACGACATGCCGGTGTGGTTGATTGCAGTCTTGGCTAAGTCCGGATCGTCAGATCCTAAAATCAATGTTGAATTCTGACCTACGGTGATTTGTCCGCCCTGAGTGATATCGGCATTTTCGTAAGCGCCCTGTGCTGGTGAGCCGTTGGTCCAGGAGGGGTCTAGTACAAGCTTACCCAAGAGGTTCAGGTTCTTCGCAACGAAAATTCCAACGCCTTGAGCGACGTTAGTTCCGACTCTGACAGTAGCGTCTTTTGCAACTTTCACTATGTCGGAAATTAGTTTTGCACCGTCAGTGATAACGAGTTCAGATGCATCATTGACAGATACCTGGGAGCCGACGGCAAATTCAGCAGCCACGCCTGCATTCCCTTTGACTTGCACCTGAGAAGTTTGATTAATTTCTAAAGTACCGTTGAGCGTGCCGCCTTCAGTGCCATCTCCTCCGATTGTCAAAGAACCTGAGGTCGTACTATTTCCCACTATGAGGGCGACAGGACCTTTTCCTGAGACGAGCTCTCCGTTTCCGCCGACAATTGAGAAGTTTTTATCGGTGCCGGCGGCGATTGTGAGCTGATTTCCCTCTCCAAGGTTAACGGAACCGACACCGGCTTCAGTTTTGGTCAGGACACTTCCGGTTAACGTAGTATTTCCTTCGAGCTTTAATTCGGCTTTAGACAAAATGGTTCCGGCGATCGTCGGCAAATCATCGATGGTCAAATCGGAATTCCCCGCGATTTTGCCGGTCATTTGAACAATCGGAGCTTCTTTCAGAGAATCCTGAATATTTTTTAAGTAGGCCAAAGTATATTCGGCGTCTGTAAGGATCAGTTTCGATTTGTCTTGGAAATCAAGTTTGTCCTTATAGAGAATTTCCCCGAATGTGGTTGCTGTGCCACTCGCCGCGTTAGTGAAAACACTGCCTGACGTAGTTGTAACTGAACCTTTAATCGTCAGAACGTTTCCGTTAATGATGTCTAGAGAACTGAGATTAAGATTTCCGTTAACAACTATTTTTCCGGATCCAACACTGTTGATAGAGCCGGAAGAGATGGTGGTATCGCCGTTAAGATTTAATGTGCCTGCTTCGATTTGCAAAGCATTGGCGTTCCCTGAATCAGCTTTTGCTGAGACGTCGACTGAACCTCCGGAGGAGCCTAAATCCACTTGACCCCCATTCATGTAAACGCCATAGGCAGTCCCTTCTCCTTCGGCAATAGCCGAAATAAGCACAGACTTACCTAAAATCTCGACTTTTCCGTTTTCAATGCAAAGAGAATTCGCTTCGTCCTTTTCTTTAGAAGACAGAATAGATGCAGAGAGTTTTACCGTTTTGTCAGCGCCGCCCAGGATTATCTTGTCTTCTAGGACTTTTGACGGATCTTTGTTCACTTTAGAGTCAAGGAGGACGTTATAAGCCAAAGCCTCATTTTCGTCGGAACTGCTGATTGTTTTAGCCGTTAAGTCGATATTGCCGGAGATGGTAATAGAGCTGGGAACGAACTGTGCTTGCTCGGGGTCAAAGATGCCTATGTTTCCTGCTCCGTTATCAGCACCTTCAGTGTTTACGGCTTTTAAGTTGGATACGGATGTTAAGTCTCCCGTCCATTTAACGGAAGCTCCATCGCGAATTTCAATGCCGGTTGCGCTCCTTCCGCCAGAAGTTGTAATAGTCAGGCTTCCTTTGCCGACCAGCTTTGCCTGATTGATAGCGTTTATCCCGGTGACGTCTCCACGAACGGCGTCAGCAGTAATTGAAGTAGAGGAAGAGTCAATGTTAAATGCTGAACCCGGGTCCCCCATCCTAATACCAACTGCTGTGCGGCCTTTGGTTTCAATATTACTATTCTCCGTATAACTGCCTTCTTTTCCTGTGGTTGAGACATTAATGCCTAATGTGCCATCTGAAATGGAAAGGTTGGAAGTTTGACCGTTTGGGTTTGTCAGATCAATGCCGGTTACATATTGATGTTTGTCTTGGCCGGAAAAGTCGGCAGAATCGACCATCTTGATGTCAACATTTCCCTTGATGATGGCACTGGAAGCCCATACCCCTAGAGCGCATGTGCCTTCGTAGGCTTTGCTCGATATGGAAGAAAGGGAGACATCTCCATTCCACTCTAAATTTGCGCCCTCGTCAACGCCAAGCAAAATTAGATCATAAGTATCGGCAGAGGGTGGTTCTGGATTTGATAAGTTAACGGTTAAGGTGTTTTGACCGGTCAGTTTTCCGTTCGTCCCTGTTACCATAATACTGGTGAGGTAACTATCCGTGGCGTAGTTATATTTTTCCGCAGTCGTGCTTGTGATCAGTACGGGTTCGGTATAAGAAGCCTCGGTTGTAATGATTGCCGGCTGAGTTTCCGCAGATATGGCGTTAACAGAAGTCAACGCGCATAAAACAGCAAGTGCTAGAGAGCCGAATTTCGGGTATGAGTTACGAGACTCAAAAGCAGAGGAATTGGGGGGGGGTAATTTTTCTAAAATTTAAAATCTTCTTGGGTTTCATGATAGGTTTAAACATATGTAAAAAGTTTACGGGAAGTAGTCTAATTTATTAAGTTCTATCAATCAAGGTGCGAAGATTTTTTATTACTAAGATAATTAGGCAATACACTTTAGAAGAGACTTCGTTCTAAGCTACACGTCATCATGGCAACTTCCAAGGTATCAGGGCAAATTTCCTGTTAAATGTTCAGCCAGGGGTTCTACTAAATTTTTCCTCGGGGAGGAAAACTTAAGAAATTCTCCTATTCGTTCTCTTCAAACCATATGGCCGCTATTTCTGCTTCCCCATATCGTTGTTCCCATGCAGCCTTTTGACTGCTTTTTCTGAGAAAATCTTCCCGGACTTCTTTCATCGCGATTGGGCGGCTCACGAACGACCAAACAGCTAACTTTCGTGCTGCAAGAGGCTCATGAGATAAAGGCGCCGCGTACTCTTCTTTTGAGAATTGAAGATTTTGGATTTTTTCAATCGGATAGGGGAGGCATATTTCAACCTGCCCCTCCCACACTAATCATGAATTTTAAGTAATCAGTAAATTTAATTTACCTCCTTTTCCTG